>JGI990J12352_1000257_pt1 | contig 12450 bp, 8 predicted proteins | sample Intmic4MA4BA4MSA_FD_12352 | JGI IMG/M metagenome (IMG submission 12352) | reverse complement strand
GAGTGCAAATGTACACCCGAATGCAATTGTGGTTGCAATTGTAACTCATAAATTATGATAGATAACACTAAAATTGTAGGAATACGCATTGCAGAGGCACGCAAAAAATCGGGTTTTTCGCAAGCGCAATTGGCACAAAAACTCAATGTAAGCCAGCAAGCTGTAGGCAAATGGGAACGAGGCGAAAGTCTACCCGATATCTTTATGATAGCCCACATTGGAGAACTTGTAGACAACACGGACATTTGTTACTTTGTAGGCAAAAATCCATGCTTTTGCACATGCGGTTGTTGCGCATGTTGCAAGGAGTAATTTTGCAATAAAAACAACAAAATGGCAACGGAACTAAATTTACTTCCGTTGCCATTTTAATTAATCGGCTTGTTGTTATACAATTTAACACTGCCCAATAATTATTTAGGAGAGTATTAAATTTACATGATGTTTTCTAGATAAAGGGGCTTTAATAAAAATTGTGTGATTCGCACAGCAAACAGCAATGCGACCCCTACAAGATTCTTACATCAATTTCCTGTTAGATTTTTGCCCACCCATGCAAAATGCTTATATTGATTGCAATTCATTTTTAACCCATGCAGTAGGGGCAGGAGTCCTCTGCAACTCTCCCTATGCAACCCGCACAAAATATTAGGTGCTTACTAAATTTTAATTAATAATTGCTAACCGCAAGTGTACTTATCTGTACAAAAATAACAACACTACCTTATTTGGTAAACACATGGCATACCCATCGTGTGTTTTTGGGGCTAAATCTCGCCCATGCATACCCTACACCAAGTTTATATTGTGCGTTTTAAATAGCACATCTAACTGCATAATATATCCCAGTACTTGAGGTAAGCGCATAAGTTGACCATACCACGGTTTTTGGGCAAGCATATCGGTGGTTTGCAACAAATCCTGTACATACTGCTTATTTAAAATCTCACCCACTATACTGTTTTTATCCGACAACACCGCATGCGCACCACGCTTAACATACTGCACAAATAGAGGGTCAAACGTTTTAGGAAAAGGACTTTTTTTACGATTCACAATTTTATCGGGCAATATGCCCTTAAATGCTTTTCTAATAATTCCTTTCTCTCGCCCACCTACCGCTTTAATATGCCACGGTAAATTATAGGCGTATTCTACGATACGATAATCACAAAAAGGCGCACGCATCTCTAAACCCGTTTGGCTGCTCAGACGTTCCATACGGTCTACAAGCGTTTGCATAAACCAATAAAAGTTTAGCATAAACATTTGTCTTATGCGTGTATCATGGGCAGAATCACTATCTAAACCCTTTGCTTTTTTTAAGGTTTTTTGATAATAGCTTGCTACATAAGCACTTGCGTCCCCTTTAAGCACGCCATTCCGCACAATATTTTTACGCATATCCAAACTCTGTGACCACGCAAAAGTATCGCTATTAAGCAAATCTTGTTTATGATACCACGGGTAACCACCAAACAATTCGTCCGCACATTCACCGCTAAGCATTACGCCAAAACGTTTTTTTGATGCCGCACTACAAGCCAATAAAAAACTACTATCTATGTCTGCCATAGAAGGAAGGTCTCGTGCCAAAACCGCCGCATCCATACTGGCCGTCACCTCATCCGTTTTTAGTATAATCGTATCATGACGAGAACCAATCGCTTTTGATACGATGTCTATATAAGGCTTGTCGGCGTCAGGCTGAAATTCATTTTGTACAAAGTTATGCTCGTTCCCTTCATAATCAATCGAAACCGTAGAGAGAGTTTTATTTTTTTGTTTAAATTTTTCGCTTGCAATGTAGCTTAAGATACTAGAATCCAAACCACCTGATAAAAAGCTACCCAATGACTTATCAGTAGCAAGCTGACGGCGGGTAGCGTCTTCAATTAAGGTGCGGGTGTGTTCTGCCGCTTCTTCTAGCGTCTCTTTATTTTGTACTGGCTTAATTTCCCAATATGGACGGCAACGCAAACCGTTTTTATCAAAGGTTAAATAATGCCCACCCTTAAGTTCTTTAATTCCACGATACATGGTTTCGCCCATGGGTCTTGCAGGGCCTAATAAAAATATCTGTTTTAAGCCTTTATTATCTACCTCTGCACGGCATTTAGGATTTTTTAAAAGTGACTTTACCTCACTTGCAAATACAAACCCACCGTTGTATTTTTTAAAGAAAAACGGCTTAACGCCAATGCGGTCACGGGCAGCAAAAAGCGTTTTTTCTCTCGATTTATAAATCGCAAAACTAAATACACCATTCAGTTTTTTTAAACAAGCTGCCCCAAATTCGATATAGGCATTTAACACAATTTCGGCATCACTACCCAAAAAAGCATAACGCTTGCCGCTAAGCTGTGCGCTTAACTCTTTGGCATTATAAAGCGTACCGTCAAATACTATCGTGTACTCTTCACCCTCTACATATTTTTTAATACCCGCCATTCTAGGGCGAGATTGTAGTTGACCCAAAAAACCTTCTAGGTTAAAAAACTGAATGTTATCATGCCCACGGTGTGCAATAGCCTCACCCATCGCTACCGCCGTGCCCAACTCTCGTCGCATGTCACAACCGTATTCTAACCAACCATATATACCTGCCATATTTTCTCCTTTTATAATAAATGTACGATTTATTGTCTTATAGACAAATTCTACTTAGCTGCCTCTACCCAATAGCGCAAACTATACAAACAAAAAACCCAATATTAAAGCATACGTGTATATACATATATTTCAGACCATTAAAAAACCAACTTTTTCAACAAACATAACTCGTATAACGCTCTCATTTGCGCTTCAACGAATGTTGCTCTCAAAAAATGAACTTTATCGAAAACCTGACAATAAATATACTTACTCAATTGCAATAAAATAGGTGTTTTTGTGCAGATTACGCCACTTATACAAACGGCTCTTAAAAATAAATAGGCTGTAATTGCCTACCTTGTAACGCAGCTTCCGCTGTTTGATATACCCTTGCAAAATCGGCAACGATAGAGCGTTCTTTCTTGACACAATCATCCTGCGCCATCGGAACAAAATAAATATTTTTGCAGTTAAGAAGATGACCAATATTTTTTGCACTACCACTAAGTGCATCGTTGGTAGACACCCCCAATACCAAAGGACGATTATTTCTAATATGCGCCTTCGCCGCCATCATTACGGGTGTATCGGTAATAGAGTTGGCAAGTTTTGCCAACGTGTTACCCGTACAGGGTGCTATTATCATCACATCTAACTTGTTTTGCGGACCAATAGGTTCGGCATCTACAATACTTTTAATAGGAACATTGCCGCAAATACGTGTTACGTCCCTCTCAAAATCTTTCGCCTTGTAAAAGCGAGTATCTACACCTACACTGTACGAAAAAATCGGCACTACTGTATTTTCTTTGCTAAGTTGCTGTAATACACTTAAAATATGCTTAAAAGTACAGTACGAACCCGTAATACCAAAACCAATGCTTTTACTTTTCATAGTAATTCCCCCTTATAGGACTTTATCTCTTGTTAGTTCTTTTATACGGCGGTACTATATTTTCATGACAACCCACCGCTACCTTGCAACTAGAAATCATCGTTAAAATTTGCCCCCCTTTTTATACATTAAAGCTTTAATAGCGTACCAAGCACCCTATTTTTTATAAGCTCAGCTGCTTGCTCTGGAAATTGCTTGCCCGGAATCCCCAATGCATGCAGCACATTCAACCCCAATTTTTTAGCCATATCAAAATCTACTCCACCTACGCCAGACGCCAAATCCAATATAAGAACATCTTTTTTAACAACCTGCAGTTGCGCCTCTCCCAATACTTTAGAGGGTACAGTGTTAACAATTACGTCTATGCTATTTAAAACTTTTTCGTGCTTGCCAAATGGATAAACATCACTGCAAAATGCTTGCGCACGTAGCCTCTCCTGTGGCTCTTTAGAAGAAATACTCACCTGTAACCCTGCATCCACAAGTACCCTTAGCATGGCATAACCCACTCTTCCGCCACCCAAAATTAGTGCAGAAAGAGGAGCTTTTTTTTGCAAGGACACCACATTAAGCAAAGGGTCTTTGCGCATGATATTCCACGCACCCAAAGCCGTGAGCATTGCATTTTCTACCACCATTTTTTCGTCGTCGAAAAGGTCTATGATACGCACTTTTTTTTGGACTAAATTTTTGGCAACCTTTGGCTCTATATTCACACAAAAAACAATAGCATCGGGCACTATCATAGAAAGATGTATGGCATCTACTCTGCATGCGGGTGCAAAAATGTACACTGTGTTTTTAGAAACCTTATATTGTAACTTAACATAACTTTCAAATGTAAAAACGTTAAAGCCCTCACTCTTTAAAAGATTGTGCAAATACACATTACGCATATCGGCCGTATCTATAACAAATGTGTAACTTGTTTTGATTAACTTAAAAGTTAAGCTAGCGTCCATACCCTATATTATGGCAGTATCACCCATAGAGTGCATAAAAAAAGACCCTTATTTAGTTTTAATAAGGGTCTTTGCTATTTAATTGATAAAATTTTTGGCGGTGTTAAATTTTCGTGATAATTTCTAGTTATTGAGTAACGGTTATTATCATTAATATTTAGAACCACCCGATTTTATGCGGGGTCGCTACTAATTGCGAGTGTTTGCAACAATCTTGTAGGGGTCGGGGGTCCCCTGCGACCCGCATAATATCTAAAAATTAACACCCCTACGATTTTAACAATTCTAGCAACCTATCCACTGCGTCCGCTGTAGGTACGTCAAACTTTTCGCCCGATTTACGCACGGCAAATTCTACCTTACCCTCTGCAACACCTCTGCCAACCACTACTCTAAGTGGATATCCAATAAGGTCAGAATCCGCAAACTTACTGCCTGCACGGGCATCGGTTTCGTCCCACATAACCTCGATACCTTTTGCTTGTAAGGCTTTATAAATGCTTTCAGAAACTTGCATTTGTTGCTGGTTTGTGATATCTACGGTTACTATATTTACGGCAAAAGGTGCAATATGCACAGGCCAACAGATGCCTTTTTCATCATGATGTTGGTCTACAATAGAAGCAATCGTACGCTCTACACCAATACCATAGCAACCCATAATAGGGGTTGCAAAACCACCCTCACGGGTAACGTATTGCATGTTGAGTTTATCCGTATAGCGTTTACCTAGCTTAAAAATGTGCCCTAATTCTGTAGCTTTGGCAAATTCTAAATCTGCACCACAATCAGGACAAGCATCCGAAGAATCTGCAAAACGTAAATCTACATACTCTACCCCGATTAAATCCGTTACATTAACGCCTGTAAAATGATAATCTTTTTCGTTTGCCCCTACAATAAAATTCTGCATAGCGGCAACCTCAAAATCCGCATACATCTTAATGCCTTTTAAACCTATAGGGCCTACAAAACCTACCGCCGTTTTGTTAGACTTTGCAATCATAGCGGCATCGGCAATTTCTAAATCGTTTGCATTTACAAGCTTCTTTAATTTAACGTCGTTAACTTCTCGATCACCACGCACAAAAGCCACCACCAATTTTCCGTCCGCATTAAACACTACCGCCTTACAAAAATCGGTCTTGTTCTTGTTAAAGAAAGCTACCAGTTCGTCAATGGTTTTTACACGAGGCGTATGTTCTTTTTTATACGTAACGTCTTGATTCGCTTTGGGCTTTTTAGCTTTTACGATTGTAACGCCCTGGGGCAATACCGTGGCAACCGCCTCACTATTCGCCGCATAACCACATTGTACGCACCTACAAATATCCGTTTCGCCGTCCGCAGAAATCGCCATAATTTCTTCACTTCCGCTACCACCCATAGCACCCGTATCTGCTTTAACTGCAACAACATCCAATTTAAGTGACTTAAACACGTTAAGATATGCTGCACGCATGCGGTTATAATACTCGTCTAAGCAGGCTTCTGAGGCATGAAAACTATACGCATCTTTCATGATAAACTCTCTTGTGCGCATTACACCGTTTCTAGGGCTAATCTCATCACGGTGTTTTTGTTGCATTTGGTACAAGCTAAAGGGTAAATCTTTATAGCTTTTAACGTAATTGTGTGCCACAAAACACGCTGCCTCTTCGTTGGTGGGGCTTATCGCAAAATCGTTATCGCTACGGTCTTTAAGCTTAAACATCTCTTTTCCAAACGCATTCCAACGTCCAGATGCCTCTAAAGTTTCTTTTGATACCAAAATCGGAAACTTACACTCCACACAATCGGCGGCTTCCATCTCGGCTTTGATGGCTTCGCTCACTTTTTTAAACACACGTTGCATAAGTGGTAAATACACAAAAAAGCCGTTAGAAACCTTTTTAAGCATTCCGCTTCTAAACATATATACTTGCCCGATTTGTTCAATATCGTTGGGCTTTTCTTTTAAGGTAGGGATAAAATATTTACTGCGTTTCATGTATATGTATATTCCTTGTTTGTATTGCTGGTAGATATAGTGCCAGTATACTAAATTTTTAATGTTTCTGCAAACATATTTTGCACGGTTTTACAGAGTGAATGCCTTGTTTTAATNCATTAACCATTTATCTTGNTCTAGAACTTGCTTTTTTNCGTGCCCTTGCTTTGCGCTCTTTTTTNATGATACTAGGCAACCTAATAATAAATGCACCTATAATCCATACGACACAAAAAAAGACGGATTGCAATAAAATGAGCACAAANACAATGCCTANAAAAATAAACCANGAAGTCATGGATATAAGTGCGCTATTGCTAACCAATCCTACAATCAGCACTGTAATAAACACCAATGCAACAAAAAATAGCAAACCCGTCATAGACCCTTGTATGTCGGCTTTACTTAGGCGCATGTGTAATCCTACAAACATACCTATCGCAAAATAGACCCACCATAAAGGGTTAAGTGCAGCACGAAAAAACAAAACAAAGATATTAAAAAACGCTTGCACTGCATAGCGCACACCTAACTCATTTTGCGCAGTTTGTGAAAAAATCGAATTATAATACTGTGCTTGCGAAAAAAAATCGCCCAATAACAAAAACATTAATAAAGTTAAAAACAAGCACCCAACCACGATAGGCGCAATGCCAATAAAAAAACTACCTACCCTATGGTAGAAATTTTTCTTGTTAAAACTGTGCTTAACATAACCTAAAGAGCCATCTTTAGAATCGGGGGTAAACAATTTTATTTCGATAATTTTATGCAAAAAAAGTACACACATCAATGCATGAGATAATTCATGAATCGGCGTACCAATCGCACCCGTAGCAATGCAAACCTTGCGGCTATGACGTCCACAAAGCCTATAAAATTTTTTGTTTAAAAAGGCGATTAACAGCCCAAACAAAAATATCGGAACCAGCAATATCAAACTGATGGTTATAAAACTAGAAAAAATTTGTACCATTTGTTTTTAATGTGTTTAAAGCCACCCTAAAGCTGGCTCTACTTGTATCCTGTAATTGTCGATTTTTTAGTAAGTTATTATTTGTGTTTGCCACTATTTTGTGTTTGCTACTATAACGTGCTTACCAGTACATACATTGCCCTAGCTAAACAATTACGTTAACAATTTTACCCTTTACATAAATAATTTTTTTAGCAGAAGCTATGCCTAAATGCGTTAACGCTTTCTTTTCTACACTGTCAGAAGGTTCGTCTACGCTAATGGAAATAACACCTTTTAACTTACCTGCTAACTGCACAGGAATTTGCAATGTGTTTTTAACCAGCTTACTCTCATCATATTGCGGAAAACGCTGGCTTGCTATATCTTTATCAAAAATACGCTCAAACATCTCACTAGTAACATGCGGAATAAAAGGGTTTAGTGCGATTAAGTATTGGCGCAACTCTTCACGGGTAATACTGCCCGTTTTTCTAACAGCGTTCATAAACTCCATAAACCCTGCTATTACCGTATTAAATTTAAAGTCACCTCTAGTTTCATACTCTGCGCCTACAACATCTGATACAATGCCCGTGTCGGCACGCTTTAGCATTTTATGCAACTCGAACTCATTGGCACTNCTTACTACATCGTCGCCCTGCATGATGTCGGTTANACCCCAAACACGTTTAATAAAATGCGTNCAACCGCTGATACCGTCTAGCGTCCAAATCGTGTTTTGCTCATAATCGCCCATAAATAGTACATGCANTCTAAAAGCGTCTGCGCCGTANTGGTCNATAACCTCGATAGGGTCTATAGCGTTGCCNCTACTCTTGCCCATCTTTTTACCTTTNTCATCTAAAATTAAACCGTTGCACATACGACGTTTAAACGGCAATTTATGAGGTACGGCTTTTACATCAAACAAAACATTATGCCAAAAACTTGCATACAACATGTGGCGGGTAACATGCTCGGTTCCGCCCGTATATAAATCTACCGCACCCCAGTATTTTAATTTATCTCTGGATACAAATTCTTCTTGGTTGTTAGGGTCTAAAAAGCGTAACCAGTACCAACTGCTACCTGCCCAGTTGGGCATAGTATCTACTTCTCGCACGGCCGCTTTTTTGCACTTAGGGCAATCTACTTCTACCCATTCTATCGCTTTAGCAAGCGGGCCATTGCCGCTAGCATCGGGCGAATAGTCGGCCAGCTTAGGTAGCGTAAGCGGTAAATCTTTAACCTCTAGCCCTACATGGCCGCAATGGTCGCAATGCACAATAGGAAAAGGCTCACCCCAATAACGTTGACGGTTAAACGGCCAATCTTGCATTTTATAATTCGTTTGCGCTTTAGCCAATTTTTTAGCTTGTAATAGCTCTATCATTTTCGCTTTAGCACCTTCAACATGCAAGCCGTTTAACACATCGCTATTAATAAGCTTGCCATCGCCCGTGTACGCTTCAACCTGTATATCGCCACCACTGATAACCTCTATGATAGACAAACCAAACTTTTTAGCAAACGCATAATCACGGGTGTCGTGTGCAGGCACTGCCATAATCGCACCCGTACCATAGCCCGCCATAATATAATCGGCAACAAAGATAGGAATTTCGCCACCTGTAGCAGGATTGATAGCAGTTAAACCTTCTATCAAAATACCCGTTTTTTCTTTATCACCTGCCCTATCTATTGCCGATTTGCCGCTTGCCACTTTTGCGTAATTTCTAATCTCATTAATATTAGCAATCTTTTTTGCGTGCTTTTCAATCAATGCATGCTCAGGCGCAACCGCCATATACGTTGCGCCATATAGAGTATCGGGGCGTGTAGTAAACACATGCAACTTATCTTTAGTGCCTTTAATTTCAAAAACAATCTCTGCACCTACGCTCTTGCCAATCCAATTACGCTGCGCTTCTTTTAAACTCGGCTTCATATCGATTTCATCAATCGCTTCAAGCATTTTTTCTGAGTAGCTTTTCATTTTTAAGTACCATACGCTACGCTTACGCTCTTCTATAGGCGATTTACAACGGTCACAAATACCACCTTGAGAATCTTCGTTTGATAAAACCGTTTGGCAAGAAGGGCAAAAATTTACCACGCCCTCGGCCTTATACGCCAAACCTTTTTTATACAACTGCAAAAATATCCACTGCGTCCACTTGTAGTAAGCAGGGTCTGTGGTATTAATTTCTCTACTCCAATCAAAAGAATAGCCCATGCGGTGCAATTGGTTGGTAAAAATACCGATGCTATCACGGGTAACATCGCTGGGGTCAACTTTCATTTTTAGCGCATAATTTTCGGTAGGCAAGCCAAAAGCATCCCACCCTGCGGGATACAATACATTAAAACCCTTTAAGCGTTTATACCTTGCAACCACTTCACTGGGCGTATAGGCCTTAACATGCCCTAAATGAATCCCCTTGCCGCTAGGGCCAAAAAACTCGGTCAACACATAATATTTAGGTTTTTCAGAAAAATCTTCTGCGCAAAATGTGCCCTCTGCCAGCCACTTTTCTTGCCACTTTTTTTCTATTGCTTTTGCATTGTATTCCATACTTGTCGTATCCTTTTTACTGGTGAAGATGTATTATATTTAAATTGCAAACTCTTTAACGATAACATTGTACCACATACTTGACGTCATGTACAATATTTTGCTATACTAAACAAAAATTTAAGTTTTAGAAAATGAAACACAAGGAAACCTACCCCCTATGCAAAACATTACATGCCCCAAATGTGGCGAGAAGTTTGAAATGGACGCCAAAGGCTACGCACAAATCGCCCTGCAAGTAAAAGATGTAGAGTTTAATAAACAGTTAGCAGCAGAAAAAAAATCGTGGGATGCCGATAAGGTTAATGCATTAGCCGAACAACGTGCAAAAGCAGCCGACCATGTGCGTAAGCAAGAAACTGAAATTGCACAGTTAAAAGAAAAGCTTAATAATGCCGCAACCCGTGAAGAGCTTGCCGTTCAAAAAGCGATTACTTCTTTAGACAAAGAAAATAACCGCTTACAATCCGAACTTAAAAACAAAGAGCTAGAAAACTCTTTAAACGAAAAATCCTTAAAGGAATCGCATTCTAAAGACCTTGCCACCCGTGACGAGATGATTGCCTATTATAAAGATTTAAAGGCAAAGCAATCTACCAAAATGGTAGGCGAAACTTTAGAGCAACATTGCGAGATAGAGTTTAACCGCATCAGGCATGCCGCCTTCCCTTTTGCGTATTTCGAAAAAGATAACAACGCAAAAAGCGGCACTAAGGGCGATTATATTTTTAGAGATTTTAACCATCAAGGTGACGAGAAAGTAGAAATTCTTTCTATCATGTTTGAGATGAAAAACGAAGAGGATACCTCTGTCACCAAGAAAAAAAATGAAGATTTTTTAGAGAAATTACACAAGGACAGAGTAGAGAAAAAATGCGAGTATGCGGTACTGGTTAGCTTGTTAGAAAACGAACACGACCTCTTTAACGGCGGTATTGTAGACTACAGCCATCGTTATCCTAAGATGTACGTGATTCGCCCACAATTTTTTATCCCTTTAATTACGCTATTGCGTAACGCTTCTAACAACGCTTTGGCATATAAAACTGAGCTTGCCGCCATCAAGCGAGAAGATATAGAAATAGAAAATTTTAAATCTAAACTTGCGTCTTTTCAGGATAGAATTGCCAACCGTAGCCGACTTGCTACCGACCGTTTTCAGGACGCTATTAAAAACATAGACGAAAGTATTAAACAGCTAGAAAAAATGAAAGATAATCTTTTATCCAGCGAAAACCATTTCAAGTTTTGTGAAAGCATTGCCGAGGAAATCACCGTACGCAAACTAACCTCAGAAAGCCCTACTTTAAAACAACAATTTAAAGAGTTAGATAAAGGCAAAGAAGAATTTTAAAATTACTGCCTTTAAATTTTTAGCGACGTTAAATTTGTATGCAATAAGCGCACTTGCAATTAGAGATATCATTAAGGCAGTGTCGAATTTTTATGATGATTTTTATTTATTGTGCGGGTCGCAGGGGACTGCGACCCGCACCAAACTATCACTGCTTGGATATTCTTTAGTATTATTTTGTAATTACAAAATAATATTAAGCCATACCCTACAGCTAAAAACCACCATTCTTATAAAGGCAACTTTGTTACTTTATCTATCACACCTTGCAAATGCTCTACTGTCAAGTCGTTTAACTCAAAAGCTTTATTAATAGAATGTGTGTGGATAAATGCGTCCTTTAACCCTAAGTTAATTACGTTAACTTTTCCGTTTATTATATAACCTTGTTGGTTCAAATACTGCGTAACGCTTGCACCAAAACCACCTGTTAACATGTGGTCCTCTAAAGTGATAAGCGTAACGCCAGCATCACCATTTGCCAATTTTTCTAAAAAATCGGTATCTAACGGCTTTACGCTACGTGCATTTACAATTTGCGCACCTGTGGTTTGGCAAGCAAGTTCTAGCATACGGTTACCTGCAGCAAGAATATAGATATCGGATAATACATTGGCGGCACCAACCGCTTTACCCATTCCTTCTACAAAGGGAAAAAGTTCCCACTTACCTGTTTCTACCTTAGTGCAAAAACCATAATTTTTTGTAAACGATTTGGGGTATCTAATCGCCAAAGGGGCGTTGTAGTCAACCGATAATTCTAACATTTCTTTTAATTCTTCACCATCTTTGGGGGTAAGAATCGTAAGGTTTGGAATATTAGAAAGATACGCTATATCGTACACACCTTGATGCGTTACACCATCTGCACCGATAACACCTGCCCTATCAACCAAAAACGTAACGGGTAAATTCATGATACATACATCATGCATAACTTGGTCATACGCCCGTTGCAAAAAGGACGAATATAAACACACGTAAGGTTTTAAGCCACCCGCTGCCAACCCAGCTGCAAGTGTTACCGCATGTTGCTCGGCAATGCCTACGTCAAAAAAGCGGTTCGGGAATTTTTTAGAAAATTCACTCAAGCCTGTACCGTCTGCCATAGCGGCGGT
>JGI990J12352_1000256_pt1 | contig 12500 bp, 10 predicted proteins | sample Intmic4MA4BA4MSA_FD_12352 | JGI IMG/M metagenome (IMG submission 12352) | reverse complement strand
AATCACGCCATTATCAAAAGTTTTACTTTGAATAATGTGATTAACTGCTTGCGAAATGTTTGCAGAGCGTTCAATGAATGCCGGACCATTCCCAGGTCCCCCGCTAATTGTGGGTTTTCCCGAATTATAAGCTGCACGAACCATCCCCTCACCACCAGTGGCCAAAATTAATGCTACATCCTTGTGGTTCATCAATTCTTTAGTCCCAGGCAATGATAAAGTTTCAAGATAACCAATGATGCCAGTTGGTGCTCCTGCCTGAGTTGCAGCACTTTGTAAAATTTCAATCGTGCGTTTAATGCATTCGTGCGCACCAGGATGTGGTGAAAAAACAATTCCATTTCCTGATTTAATTGCAATCAACGTCTTGTAAATCGTAGTTGATGTTGGGTTGGTCGAAGGAATTAACGCGCAAATTACACCAAGAGGCACTCCTACATCCATTGTCTTATTTTTAGCATCGTCTTTTATAATGCCTAATATTTTCATATCTTTAATGTGTTCATACACACGCTGACTTGCGAAAAGATTTTTGATAATCTTGTCTGCTATTTTACCAAATCCAGTTTCTTCGTACGCCATTTTTGCTAGTTCTTGTGCATGGTTACTAGCAATACGTGCCATATGTTCAACAATATTGTCCACTTGTGATGGTTGCATTTTAGCAAGCTGTTCCTGAGCTTTTTTTGCTTGCGAAATAATTTGTCTGGCTTCTTGTATTGATTGTAAATCTTTGTCTAATTGCATTAAATCAACCTCCTTGATTAATATTTTTTACAAGCACTTAAAAACTTGAACTTCCGAGTGATATAGGATCGCAACCCATTGAACGCAAAATATTTAATCCAACTTCGCGTGCAGCAATAACTGATTGTCTTACTGCACCTGAATCTCCTGTAAATGTCACAGCGATTTCATTCGCATAACTTGCATCCTCTATTGACACAAAATTAACGATATCAACACTTGCTGTTTTTGATGCTGTATCAGCCATAACCAAACCAACTGCTGCTGGAGCACCTAAAACAATGCCAAACGACTTTCCTTCAATGGCACCATAAGCTTTCTTTAATGCTACACTGGCACGTGCTGTGTAATGAAGCTCAACCGTGCCGGCATCACACGAATAAACATCGCCTAAGTGAGTTTTTACAGATTGCAACATTATTTCGACTGCACGTCGAGCATCTGACACATCCTCTGCTGCAAAAATAACCGTAGCTCCACGACCTGTACCACCTTTCATATCACGTGCAAATTGAATATCAGCAATTTCAGTATTTGTTGCCTTAACCGCGTCATCTGCTGCCCAAATTAAAGTCGCGCCACAACATCTAGATGAAATAATTCCAATTGAACGATAGTTTGTCTTTAATTTAATCCCAGCTCTTAATTGTGGATCTAAGTTGGCAATAACTAGACCAACAGTTTCTCCAGATGCACAACCAACATATTCTGTGATTGTTACTCCTTTGTTTTCATTACTAACACTGTTGCCTCCAGTGGCCAAAACTTTATTCAAAAAATCTTGATTCATGTCTTTTCACTCCTATTTCATTTGCTTTTCAATTAATCAATTCGATTAAATAATTTGCCTACGCCTTCTTTTTATCTTCCACTAGATTGTAATCTTCTACTAGATCGTACTTAAAGATAATTTTATCAATGCTCACATGTGGTCGTGCAATAATGTGGGATGCATTAACTTCTCCAACATTTTGCGCAACAGATACACCTGCATCTACGGCTGCTTTAACCGCACCCACATCACCGCGCACCATTACGGTAACTAAGCCTGAACCGACATTTTCGTAACCCGCTAACAGTACATTTGCTGCTTTACACATCGCATCTCCTGCTGCAACAGCTGTAACCATTCCTTTTGTTTCAATCATACCTAATGCTCCTTGTGCCATGACACTATTCCTCCTAATATATTAGACTTCCTGTCCTTTGCTTGGATTAGCCAAAATCTAGGGTATCTAAAATTATTTTTGTAATAAGTATAATTTTACTAGAAAATGTTTTCCTTTAATGTCACTATTTCGACATGAAATTGTAATATTTTCACCAAAATGGCTTTTCTGCGACATTAATTGTGAATTATTGTAAATCTAAAAATTTTGCAACCCTTGCTTTTAAACATTTCTTGTGCTATTTGAGGTCTGAAATTTTAGAAGTAAAAACTAAGAAAGTCCTTTATTTGACAAGGCTTTCTTAGTTAAGTATCACCAAACATCTGCGGATTTTGGCAAGCGTAGTTAGTTTTGCTGATTAACTGGTTGACTGCTTTCGCGGATAAATAGCTGGGTTGGAATGAAAATCTTTCTTCCAAGTCGGCGGTTAGTTTTAATCCGCTCAGCTAAAGTTTGCGCAGCGGTTGTTCCTAGATGATGCGTATTTAAGTCGACGGTAGTCAGCGCTGGAATGGTGTATTCTGCAAGTGAGATATTGTTATAGCTAATGATTGATACCTCAGTGGGAACTTTGATTTGGTGCTCGTTGAGCGCTTTTAAACAGCCGATTGCAATTGCATCTGAGGCAACGATATACGCGGGTTGGAGCTTGCCTGATTGAATAATTGAGGACATAATTTCATAACCGGAATCCGCATTAAATGAACCTTGGTAAATTGTGTCGGGGTTTGATTTTTCATATTGTAAAAAGGTTTTCAAGCGCCGATCCTCAAGCGTTGCACCATCTAATGTGCCTTCAACTCCGCCGATAAAGCCAATTGCATAAATGTTAGCGGCGTTTAGATAGTTGATAATCTCTTTAGTCGCTTCTTTTAAATCAACCATTACCACGTCGACTTCTAAATGTTTGCAGTAGCAGTCAACTAAAACTAAATGTTGATTAAGGAGGCGAAATTTTTTAATTTCCGCATCGCTGTATTTACCAAGAGCGATTAGCCCGTCAAGTTTAGCAGCTTTGATTTCATCATAGCGATCCTCGACAAGATAAAACAATTTTAATTCTAGCCCATGTAAATCGCAGTATTCTTTAATCGCAAGCCTGATTGCTAAGTAGTAAGGATCGGTAATTTCGTTAGTTGTTGAATACCAATAGGCAAGCCCGACAGTTGTGCTCGTTTTTTTCTCTGGTGGGGCGGGCTTGTTGGTTGTTGATAAATTTCGCTCATTTAACGTTTTGTAATTAGTTTTTTCCGCTGCGCTTAAAATGATAAGTCTTGTTTCATCGGTTACGGTAAACGTTTGATCGTGGTTTAAAACGCGGGAAATGGTCGCAACCGAAAAACCGGTCATTTTTGCAATATCTTTTAGTTTAGCCACTTTTTAACACCTTCTAACAATTTTAAAATAATTATGCATGACTATATTCTACCACAAATAAATCAAAATTGAAATAAATTTTAAGAATTTTTACAAAAGTAGTTGCTTTTTTTAGTAAAAAAGGGTAAAATTGTAGTAAGTAAAATTTGTAAGTGGGAGTGGTTTCGATGAACTTGAACGAATTAAGAAACCGTTTTGTAGAAACGTTTGGTAATTCTCATCACGAGATCAATTTATATTTTGCCCCTGGGCGAATTAATTTGATTGGTGAACATATTGATTATAACGGTGGCTTTGTGTTTCCGGCAGCAATTACCTTAGGAACATATGCAGCCGTGACTAGACGCAACGATGGTAAGGTCTGGCTTTATTCCAAAAACTTTGCGGAGGCGGGGCTTCTTAAGTTTGATTTGCTTGATTTAAAACGATGTGACAATGAGTCTTGGAGTGTTTACGTTAAAGGCGTAATCGAGGTATTTAGCAAAGCGGGTCATGATCTTCAACAAGGCTTTAATGCTTACGTTGAAGGGACAATTCCAAATGGCGCGGGTTTGTCTTCATCGGCATCACTAGAAGTGTTAATTGGCGTCATCCTTGAAGACTTGCATGACTTAACTGTTAGTGGGGTTGAAAAGGCAAAGCTGGCGATGCAAGCAGAAAATGATTATGTTGGGGTAAATTGTGGCATTATGGATCAATTTGCGATTGCGATGGGGCGGACAAATCAAGCAATTAAGCTGAATACAAATGATTTGAGTTACGAATATGCGCCCTGTGACTTGTTAGATTATCAGCTTTTGATTATGAATACAAATAAACGGCGAGAACTGGCAGATTCTAAATACAACGAACGCCGCACGGAGTGTGATGTAGCCAAGCTAGCACTAGGAACAGTTGTGCAACTTGAGCATTTATGCGACTTAACCATGGCAGAATTTAACACCCATGCTCATGTGTTGGTGGATGAAATTTTATTAAAACGCGCAAGGCATGCAGTAACGGAAAATATCCGTGTCAAACAAGCTGTTGACGCCTTAGCGAGCGGTGATTTGGCTGCTTTTGGTGAGTTGCTTAATCAATCACACGACTCGCTACGCAAAGATTATTGTGTTACGGGGATTGAGCTTGATACGATTGTTGCTCTTGCCAAAAAACAACCTGGGGTACTTGGGGCGCGGATGACGGGAGCGGGCTTTGGCGGTTGTGCAATTGCGCTAGTTCATCAAGATAAAATTGAGGCTGTTCGCGCCGCTGTTGCTTTAGCTTACGCCAAGAAAATCGGTTATGAAGCGAGTTTTTATGTTGCTCAAGTTGGCGATGGCGCCAAAAAATTAGTGGAGGTGCTTTAGATGAGGATTCAAGAAAGCATAAATGAGCTGATAAATTATGGCTTGACCCACGAATTACTAACAACAGACACCGCTAACTTTGCCGCCAACCGCGTGCTAGAAGTTCTGCAAGTTGATGCTTATGAATTTAAAAAGCTGACAATCAACAAAAACCTTGACGAAATTCTCGCCCCAATGTTAACTTACGCCTTAAAGTGTGGCTTAATTAAAAACGACACGACTGATGAGCGCGATTTATTTGATACAAAAATGCTAGGATTGTTAACCCCACAACCGCAACACATCACAACTAAATTCCAACAGTTGCAAGCTGTAAACCCGCAAAGCGCCACGGATTATTTTTACAAATTAAGCAAGGCAACTAATTACATTCGCACTGAACGGATCAAAAAAGATCAGCAGTGGCAAGTCGCAACCGCATACGGTACGCTTAACTTAACGATTAATCTAGCGAAGCCAGAAAAAGATCCCAAAACGATTGCTCAGGCAAAATTACTACCTAGTAGCAGTTATCCTAAATGTGTTCTCTGTAAAGAAAATGTCGGCTACGCTGGGCACTTAAATCATCCTGCCCGTCAAAACCACCGAATTGTTCCGGTGCAGTTAGGCGAAGAACAGTGGTTCATGCAATATTCACCTTATGTGTATTATCCTGAGCATTGTATTGTTTTATCAGCAGATCACGTCCCGATGACCATTACCAGACAAACATTTGCCTATCTGCTTGATTTCGTGAGCCAGTTTAAACATTATTTTGCCGGCTCAAATGCCGACTTGCCGATTGTTGGCGGATCGATTTTAAGCCACGACCATTTTCAAGGTGGAAATTATCGCTTTGCAATGAACACGGCGCAGGTTTTGCAAACTTTTACAATCGCGGGCTACCCTGAAATTTGCACCCAGTTGCTCAACTGGCCATTAACAACTTTACGGCTAAGCGGGACTAACTTGGAACAACTTGCTGATTTAGCGAATCACATTTTAGAGAAGTGGCGCGCTTACAGTGATCCGAGTTGTGAGATTTACGCGCTGACTAACGCGGTGCCTCATAATACAATTACCCCAATTGCTAGGTTTAATGCTGGCGTTTATGAGCTTGATCTCGTTTTACGCAATAATCAAACAACCGCAGCGCACCCTGATGGAGTTTTTCATCCGCACCAACAGTATCACCATTTAAAAAAAGAAAATATCGGGCTAATTGAAGTGATGGGGCTGGCAATTTTACCAGGTCGTTTACTTTTTGAGCTTGACGTGTTAAAAGCCGCGTTAATTAATCAAGATGTCAAGCTTTTAATTGATGCCAACCTTGCTAAGCACCAAGCCTGGTTTTTCGAGTTGCAAGCTAAAAGTCGCCAGCTTGACGCCCTTGCGATTAGTGATTTGATTAAGCAGGATGTTGGCTTAAAGTTTGTTAAAATCTTAGAATGTTGTGGCGTTTATAAATTAGATGAAGCGGGACGGCGTGGCATTAATCGCTTTATGGAGGGATTGTAAATGAAAGTATTAGTAACAGGAGGCGCGGGCTATATTGGCTCACATACGGTTTATTTGCTAATTGAACAAGGCTTTGATGTGGTCGTTGTGGATAATTTATCAACTGGGCATCGCCAAGATGTGCACCCGCAGGCAACGTTTTATCATGGCAATATCGGTAATTATCAATTGATGGTCGAGCTGTTTCGCAAAGAGGCGGTTGCTGGTGTGATTCATTTTGCGGCCTCTTCGCTGGTGGGCGAAAGTATGCAACAACCGTTTAAGTATTATGAAAACAATGTTGCAGCTACTAATGTAATGCTAGCAGCGATGTCGGCATGCGGCGTTGGCAAGCTAGTCTTCTCATCAACGGCAGCCACATATGGAGATGTTAACGTCGACTTAATTACCGAAGATTTACCAACCTTGCCAACCAATACTTACGGACAAACAAAATTGGCAATGGAACAAATGATTAAATGGCACGGATTAGCGTCGAAAATGCAATCAGTCGCCCTGAGATATTTTAACGTTGCGGGCGCTCATGCTTCGGGTAAACTTTCCGAAAAGCATCATCCCGAAACCCACTTAATTCCCATTATCTTAGAAGTTGCTAGCGGTCAACGTGATCAAATTCAGATTTTTGGGAATAATTATCCAACGACTGATGGGACTTGTATTCGTGATTATATTCATGTAATGGACCTTGCCAAAGCCCATCTACTAGCAATGCAGTACTTAATTAACGGTGGAACAAGTACTATTTGTAACCTTGGCAACGGCAACGGCTTTAGCGTTTTAGAAGTAATCGAAGCAGCCCGAAAAGTAACCGAGCAAGAAATTTTAGCAGTAACTAGCGCCCCTCGCGAAGGCGATCCCGCTAAACTGGTGGCCTCGAGCGCTAAAGCCAAAGCAATTCTCAACTGGCAACCCGAATATCCAGAGATTAAAGTAATTATCGATAGCGCTTGGCAAGTAGTGCGCAAACTTAAAGAAGGTGAAAATCATGTATGATGTGCTCATTATTGGCGGTGGCATTGTCGGCGCCATGGCGGCAAGAGAACTAGCAAAATATCAACTGAAAATCTTGTTACTTGAAAAAAATGCGGAAATTGGAATGGGCGTAACGAAGGCAAATAGCGGGATTGTTCACGCAGGCTATGATTGCAAACCCCAGACTTTTAAGGCAAAATTGAATGTCCGCGGCAACGCAATGTATCCCGAACTGGCAACCGATTTAGGCTTCATGTTTAAGCAGAATGGCTCGTTAGTTTTAGCCTTTTTAGCAACCGACTTACCGAGGCTTGAAGCGTTAAAACAGCAAGGAATTGAAAATGGTGTCTCAAATCTTAAAATTCTCTTTAAAGATGAAATTTTAGCAATGGAGCCACATATTAATCCAGAAGTTTACGCTGCGCTTTATGCGCCAAGTGCCGGCTTGGTCTTTGGCCCAGAAGTTGCCCAAGCAGCAGCGCTTAACGCTCATGGTAACGGCGCCCAATTTGAATTTGAAACAGAAGTTTTAGCGATTTCAAAAAAGTCGGATTATTACCGCGTTGCGACCAATCAAACAACTTACGATACTAAAGTAATCATCAATGCAGCCGGGCTTAATAGCGATGTGATCAACAATTTTATCAATACCCAAAAATACGAAATTACGCCACGCAAAGGCGAATATTATTTACTAGATCGAGCTACTGGGGATATTGTTAAGCAGACAATTTTTCAACTACCATCAGCTAAAGGAAAAGGGGTTTTAATTCTCCCAACTGTTCACGGTAATGTTTTAGTTGGACCAAGTGCTGAGTTCGTTGGGGATAAAACGGATGTTAGCACGAATGCCGCAACACTAAAATATTTGCAAACATCAGTAAGAAAAAGTGTCCCAACGGCGCCGTTATCAATGACGAGTACAACTTTTGCGGGACTGCGCGCTAAAGCAAAAGCTCATGACGATTTTATTATTAAGGAATCAATGCCTGGGTTTATTAATGCTGTCGGGATTGATTCCCCTGGTTTAACAGCTGCCCCAGCGATTGGCGAATATATCGCCAAACTCGTCGCCAATTACTTAGCGCCAGCAGTTAACGAGACTTTTGTTAAAACGCAACTGACAATGCCACTATTTCAAACATTATCAATTACCAAGCAAAATCAATTAATTAAGCAAAACCCCGCGTATGGTCGCATCGTTTGTCGCTGTGAGCAAATTACCGAAGGCGATGTCATCAACGCAATACGCTCACCACTTGGCGCTAAAACTCTTGATGGCATTAAATTCAAGTCGCTAGCGGGAACGGGACGTTGTCAAGGTGGTTTTTGCGCACCAAAGCTCATTGAAATCTTAGCAAAAGCACACGAAATCAAAGCAAACCAAGTAACAAAACGCGGTGGTAATTCCTATATTTTAGCTAATCCGGAGGTATGAGTAACTATGAGAAAAATTGATGTACTAATTATCGGTGGCGGTCCTGCTGGACTTTCAGCAGCTATTCGTTTAAAAGCGCTTGGCATTAATGATCTACTTGTTGTCGAACAAAACAATTTTTTAGGCGGCATTTTAAATCAATGCATTCACAATGGTTTTGGCCTACACACATTTAAAGAAGAATTAACCGGCCCTGAATATGCCCACCGCTTAATCGAACAAGCAAAAGCGCTAAAAATCCCCATGCTCCTTGAAACCACCGCAACCCAAATGAATAAAGCAAAAATCGTCCGCTTAGTGAGTCCTGCTGGCGTTGTCGAACTAGAAGCCAAAGCCATCATTTTAGGCATGGGCTCAAGAGAGCGCCCGCGCGGGGCAATCAATATTCCCGGAACCCGCCCAGCAGGAGTTTTCTCAGCAGGGAGCGCTCAAGATTTAGTTAATTTACAAGGTCATAAAATCGGCAATCGCGTCGTCATCGTTGGCAGTGGCGACATTGGCTTAATCATGGCGCGTCGCTTAACATTTGAAGGCTGTGAAGTTTTAGCAGTTGTGGAAAAAATGCCTCATTCTAGTGGACTGCGACGAAACATTGTCCAGTGTTTAGACGACTTTGAAATTCCCTTGCATTTATCACACACCGTGAGTCGCATTTTTGGTGATGATCGCGTCAGTGGCGTTAACATTGCGCAAGTTGATGAGGACGGTCAACCAAAATTAGCAACTGAAAAATTCATCGAATGTGACACGATTTTATTTTCAGTCGGTTTGATTCCAGAAACAAAGCTAGCACAATCCGCCAGCATCAAGCACGACCAAGTAACGGGCGGTGTAATTGTTGATTCTAATTTAGAAACTGAGACAAGTGGCATCTTTGCTTGTGGCAACGTTTTACACATTCATGATTTAGTTGATAATGTCACCCGTGAAGCTGATGAAGTCGCTTTAAATGTCAAAGATTATTTAGCTGGCTTGCGTCAAAAACAACCACTCGCTGTTGAATTTGATGCCCAAATTCGTTATGTTGTGCCCCATTTTGTTAATCAAGCGGGGACAATCCGCGATACCCAATTTAAATTTCGCGCTACCAATGTTTACCAAAATGCCCGCGTGGAAATTTATTTTGACGACCAGCTAGTTCATCAGCGACGATTTAAAATTATTACTCCTGGCGAGCTTGAAGTTGTTACTGTAAAAGCGGAAATCATGGAGCAAGCCCGCTCCGCTAAGAAAATTACCTTGAAGATTAAAGCAGTTGAAAAATAAAAAGGAGGCGCGATGATTATGGAGCAACATGAATTAGTATGTATTAGCTGTCCGGTTGGTTGTCTTTTAAGTGTGAAGCTGGCTGGTGATGACGTTTTAGTAACCGGGAATCAGTGTAAACTTGGTGAACTTTACGGCAAAAAAGAAGTCGTTGATCCACGCAGGATTGTGACAACTTCAATTACTGTTTATAACGACAATCAGACGGCGCATCAACAATTATCTGTCAAAACGGCTGGCGATATTCCGAAGGCGCAAATGTTTAACTGTGTCGCTTTGATTAAGCAAGTTAAGTTGCAAGGTGATGTTCAAGTTGGTGATGTTGTCGTTAGCAATATTTTAAATTTGGGCGTCGATGTTGTTGCTACGCGGTCAATTAGTTTTTAGTTAGGTTGCCAAGAGTGTTTTGGCAACCATTTCACCGCGAATTTTTAAGGTGAATGCGAATTGTCGAACATAGGGTTGCGATTACAAAAACAAATTCATTGAAATCGCTTGACAAATGATTAGCAAACCGAGTATACTAGATATTACAAATAGTCACAAAATTTACGCGCTCAAAGTCGCTGATTGATTGTGACTTGCATGACGAAAGGATGGTTATAATGGAAACGCAAACTTACATAATGGCAATTGATCAAGGGACAACCAGCTCGCGAGCGGTTATCTTTGATAAAAAAGGGGAGAGTGTTGGCAGCTCACAAAAAGAGTTTCCGCAGTATTTTCCTAATGAGGGTTGGGTTGAGCATGATCCTCTAGAAATTTGGAATTCGGTTTTATCGGTAATTGCTGGTGCTTTTATTGAAANCGGACTTAAACCAAATCAAATTGNTGGAATNGGGATTACTAATCAACGTGAAACAACGGTTGTTTGGGATAAAGCCACGGGCAAGCCAATTTATAATGCGATTGTTTGGCAGTCACGCCAGTCTGCCAAAATTGCTACGGCGTTAAAAGAAGCCGGACATCAAAATTTCTTTCATGAGAAAACTGGATTAGTGATTGATGCTTATTTTTCGGCAACCAAAGTGTGTTGGATTTTAGAAAATGTCGCTGGTGCAAGAGAAAAAGCCTTGCGTGGCGAGCTCTTATTTGGGACAATTGATACTTGGTTAGTTTGGAAATTGACTGCTGGGAAAGTGCATGTAACCGACTATTCTAACGCTGCCAGAACGATGCTATTTAATATTCACACGCTAGCATGGGATGAAGAAATTTTAAAGCTGTTAGAGATTCCTGCTAGCATGTTACCAAAAGTCGCCTCTAATTCCGAGATTTATGGTCATACACAAGATTACCACTTCTTTGGAAGCGAAGTGCCAATTTCTGGCATGGCAGGCGATCAGCAAGCAGCTCTGTTTGGGCAGATGGCCTTTGAGCCAGGCATGGTAAAAAATACTTATGGAACTGGCTCATTTATCGTAATGAATACTGGAGAAACGCCGATTCTTTCCAAAAACAACCTCCTCACAACGATTGGTTATGGTATCAATGGTAAAATTTATTATGCTTTAGAAGGTAGCGTCTTTGTCGCTGGGTCATCAATTCAGTGGCTCCGTGATTCGATAAAATTGCTAGAACATGCTGCGGATTCCGACGCAATGGCAAGAAAGTCAAGCAATGACGATGAAGTTTACGTGGTGCCAGCATTTGTTGGTTTGGGCGCACCTTACTGGGATCAAGAAGCGCGTGGCGCAATGTTTGGTTTAACGCGCGGAACGACAAAAGACGACCTTGTAAAAGCCACGCTCCAATCAATTGCTTACCAAGTTCGTGATGTAATTGACTCAATGAAAGAGGATACTGGGATTGAAATTCCGGCGCTGCACGTTGACGGTGGCGCCACAATGAACGAATTTTTAATGCAATTTCAATCCGATATTTTAGAAATTCCGATTCAAAGAGCTGTAAATTTAGAAAGTACCGCCCTTGGCGCTGCTTACTTAGCCGGACTTGCCGTTGGTTATTGGCAAAACATGGATGAAATCCGCGGCTTCTATCAAATTGGGCAAGTATTTGAAGCAACAATGGCTAAAGACCGACGCGAAAAACTATACGACGGTTGGCAAAAAGCAGTTGCTGCTACCCAAATGTTTAAAAAAACCTAAGCCTTAACTTAAAGTTTTGATATGGCAATCAAAAAGCAGAGTAATTGGATTTGGCATAGTGGATAAAAAGAGTCTTGGGTACAATATTTTAGTACTTAGGACTTTTCTTATCTTAGTTTGACGTAAGCGTGAACTGGTGTAAATGCTAAATGCAAAGGGGTTAAATAAAAGCGTGAGCAAAAACACGAGGGCATGATTTTGCATAGTGCTAAATGTTGTGATTATTTAATTTAATCTTATATAACTGATGCAGAGCTTTAACATACTGGACAGTGAAAATGAGTATATCGAAACAGTTTGGGGCATTGTCTTTAAGTTGAAAGATTAGCCATCTTTAAACTTTCTTTAAGGTTTCCAAAAGATTTTTTGCCTAAACCAAGGTATAATAATTGGAGTAAACGCCATGTGTTGAAGAAGGAAGTGAAGAAACATGCAAACAATTATCAAAACGAAACAGTTAAACTTTTGACTGTCCAGTATGATTTCTCCGATAAGAAAATGATAATTGAATTTGAAGAAAAAACTGCTGAATTGACCGTACTAGCAGATGAACAGTTGTTACAAAGAGTTTTTGTTA
>JGI990J12352_1000255_pt1 | contig 12556 bp, 10 predicted proteins | sample Intmic4MA4BA4MSA_FD_12352 | JGI IMG/M metagenome (IMG submission 12352) | reverse complement strand
TCATATTTAAGTAATCGGCACTCGCACCACCGCCGATAATATGAATCGCTTCGTATTTTTTGTTGGTCATTTCTTCAAGCTCTTTCGCTGTTTTCGCGTAGCAGGCCGCCAAGCTGTTATAAATCACAGCAGCGAGTTGGGCAGGTGTTGTTGGCACTGACATGGCTTTTTCTTTGCAGTAATTTTGAATTTCGTCAATCATTGAATGTGGTGCTAAAAATCTTGGATCTTGGCAGTCAACGATGGCGGTGATTTGCTCCGTGGCTGCCATCGAACACAACTCGGTAAAGGAATACTGGTTAGCTAATTCTGCTTTTAAGCACTGAATCATCCACAAGCCCATGATGTTTTTTAAGTAACGAAAGCGCTTATCATAACCACCTTCATTCGTAAAATTATACGCCATACTAGTCTTTGAACAATCCGGTTCTAGGCGCTCAATTCCCATTAACGACCACGTTCCTGAACTTAAATACAAAACATCAAAAGCATTGCTAGGAATCGCCACCACCGCCGATGCCGTGTCATGAGTAGCCGGCAAGATTACCTCACAACTAAAACCGACTGCTTGTTGGATTGCTTGTCGAAACTTACCAACACGCGCTCCAGGTGCTGTGATTTCTTGAAAAATTTCCACTGGATAGCCTAGCTTGTTAAGCAACTCAAAATCCCAATTGCGCCGATTAGCATTAACAAGTTGCGTCGAAGTCGCATTTGTATACTCTGCCATTTTCACACCAGTTAAAAGAAAATTAAAATACTCGGGAATCATTAACAAACTTTTTGCCTGTGCTAATAACTCGGGCTGCTTTGTCTTAACCGCCATCAATTGATAAATTGTGTTAAATGGCAATTGTTGAATACCAGTCCGCCGGTAAAGCTCAGGAAATGGCACCTGCTCATCAACTACCGCCGCTACTCCGAGGGTGCGATTATCACGATAACCAACCGCATCGCCTAATAGTTGATCGCTTTCATCAAGTAACACAAAATCAACCGCCCAAGTGTCAATCCCCATAAATGTCGGAACTTTGCCAAGCTCGTGGCACTTTTTTAAGCCGGTCAAAATTTCGGCAAATATTTTTTCAACATCCCAGCAAAGCTGCCCATTTTTTTCAATCATTTTATTATCAAAGCGGTAAACTTCTTCAAGGTTAAGCTTACCTTCGTCAATAAAGCCAATCATATGGCGACCACTTGAAGCACCAATGTCGATGGCTAGGTAGTATTGAGCCATTCTAACACCTCTTTTACAGTTTTGTTGTTAAATTTGCGCTTGCCAATTGGCTGGTAAATATTTTATCGTATTGCTAATCATATCATCAACTAAGGCTTGAAGTTCTTCTTCGGTTAGCTTGCCTTTAGTCAGCGGATCATTTCTAAACGCTTGTAACACTAAATCTTTCTCACAATCAATTGCTGCTTTGAGGATTTTTTCATGATTTTTAATGTGTGGCAGCGTTAACGCCAAAATATTTTCTGGTAATGCGCCAGCACTAATTGGGCGAATTAAATCGCGCTCAACAATTGCGTTCGTTTCAACAATTGCCTTTTTTGGCAAGTTACTAATTTGCGATGCATAATTGGGAACATTAACATTGCTAACTAGCTGTCCTAAACCGCAAAGTGCTTTAATTAGTAAAACGCCTTCTTCTTCAGATTTGGTGAGTTTAAATTCCTCTTCACCATTTGAAAGTCGTTTGCTTCTTGCTTGCTTTTCTTGTTGTTCAAGTTTTCGCCAATCAACTTTCGTCAATCCAAAGTTCCATTTTTCAACGGTGTTAGGATTCTTTAAGTAGCTATCTGCCGAAACAAATTCCGCTAAATGCCGATCTCCTGCTGCTGCAATTAATCCGTATTTTTTGAATAAGTCAAATTTAACGCGATTTAAGCTCGCAAAACTCGCATTCGGAACATGGCTACTTTCAGTATCAATGCCTTTTTCAAAGTTAGCTTCTATAAATGCTTCATAAATAGGAATTAAATCAACTCCTTTGTAACTCGCATAGTCAAGCCATGTAAAATGGTTAATCCCTAAAACATTAATTTTAATATCGCTTCGCTTAATAGCCTCAAGGCCCAATGCTTGTTCGGTGATTGTTTTGAGGAGATTTTGTGTTCCAAAAACTTCATGACAACAACCAAAGGCTTTGATTTCGGGAAAAGTTTCATATAAGGCTTTCATACATAAGCTCATTGGGTTTGTATAATTAATCACCCACGCATTAGGAGCATATTTTCTGATTGCTTTGGCAAATTCAACAAATATCGGGATGGTTCTTAATGCACGAATCATTCCACCTGGTCCTGCTGTATCACCAACCGATTGGTAAATTCCCAAGCGTTCAGGTAAATGAACATCTGATGACATTGCGTCAAAGTCGCCAGGTAAAATGGAAATAACAATAAAGTCGGCGTCTGTTAATGCTTCTTGCAATGTCGTTGCCACTTCGTATTTCCAAATTCCTAATGCCTGCGGATTTGCTGAAACTCTATTGCCGATTAACTCGTTATTTTTAGCTGCTTCATGATTAATATCGTAAAGTGCAATCGTACCACTCATGGCATCTTCTAGGGCGAGGTCACTCATAAAAGACCAAGCCCAGCCACGAGAACCACCGCCGATATAGGCAATTTTTATGTCACTTACTTTGTTTTTGTGATAATTCATTACGACTTTACCTCCTGTGTTAAATTTTTTAGTAATTTCTTCTTATTCTCTCATCAACACGTGTGCAAAAAATACTAGCGCTAGCCCTTGACCCCAACCTTCGATACGTTTTTTAGATGTCATCAAGTAACCTGCTGTGGTGTTCATCACAGCTGTTCCTGTTGAAACATCACGTACAACACCATTTTCGTCAACTTTTTTAATTAGACCATCCACTGCTTTTTGCAAGGCTTTAAATGATTTTGGCGTTCCATGACCACGAAGAGCAAGTGCTGCGGCAATTCCTGCTGAACCTGATGTTTCTTCATAAGACTCTGAATCTAGCAAAACTGTATGCCATAAGCCATTTTCAGATTGTAAATTCATAAGCGCACTTAATTGATCTCTAAGCGACGATGCCATTTCCATAAAAGCAGGTTCTTTTACATCTACAAGCCCTAGCGCTTTTGCCATCGAATAAGCTGCCCAAGCATTTCCACGTGCCCAAAATATCCCACTCATATGATTTTGTTTTAAGTTATCAAAACCGTGATAATAAAGTTGGGTATTTTTATCTTGTAAATAAAATTCATGGCCTTTAAATTGCCTTAGTCCTTCTGCCATGTAAATTTCATCTTTTAACGCATGACCCATTCTAACTAAAAATAACGCCGACATAAAAATCGTATCAATCCAAGCTTGCTCTGGAAACAAAACCCTTCCCCCAACCGTATGTTCTAAAATACCAAGCTCACCAAACTTCGGTGCCTCGCTAACTAGGAAATCAGCCTTTTTTCTCGCTAATTCCAAATACTTCTCCTCACTTGTTTCAAGATATAAAGCTAGCAAGGTATGCCCCATTGACGAGCTATTTACTGTAATTGGCGGTAAGCCAAATTCCATATATTCATCAATCCAATTTTTAAGTAAGTCAAGGTATCGCTGTTTTTTCAGTGCCTGATACGCCAGACTCACCCCATAAAAAGCAACGCCCGCAGGCCAATCCCAACTATAGTCTACTTCAAATGTTTTCTCGACGATACGATCAACTAAATCAATCATTTCGTCTTTATTAAATTCTAAGCTTGGCATAATCCTTATCCTCCAAAAAATTTTCTGTAATTTCCTATTCTTGATTAAGAGTAAGTTGATTGCTTACGTTCGATTTTTTTAAAAACAGTAAGTGATAAATTAGTAATGCACGCCGAAGGCAAGCTTGCAAAAAAGACTAAGATGAGTCCTGGAAAGACGCTATAAGACCAAAAAATTGTCGCAAGTGAGGCTACCATTATTACTACAAAATGTAGATGCGCAAGTCCAATAGCGAAAGCGTATTTAAAGCAGTTCAAAAATCCTAGATCATAGTGAATATAAACAGGAAAAATAAACGTGCAAACAATGATAAACGCTACACAAATCATCAGAAAGGTTGCAGCAAAGAAGATCATCATAATACCTTCCCAATGCGTTAGGGTAAAACTATAAAAAACTAATAAGGCGGCAAAAAATTTGATAATCCAACCGATAGCATTTGCTTTTACAAAATTTTCTCGGTATTGTTGCCACATTGCCTTTATAACTTGAACCTTGTCCATAGCTTGTTCTTGCTGGCGCCAAACAGCCATTATTGCGACAGTTGCTGGTGCCCAACCAAATAGCACACCTCCGAGTAGAGTTAATAAAAACCACAAAAGGTTTAGCAGTGCCATATTGATTATCCATTCACTGATTTTAGTAACTACGCCTTCCGTCGGATCACCTACCACAATTATCAACTCCAATTCTTAAGTAACTTAATCTTTAAATTTTTCTTATTTTAGCCCAGTCGTCGCTATTCCCTCAATCAAATATTTTTGGAAGAAAGCAAATAGCAATAGTTGTGGCAAAAGTGACAAAGTCGACATTGCAAGTAATGGTCCCCAGTTGGTGCCATCAACGGCATCCATGAAATTTCTTAACCCCAGCGTTACTGTATGTAGCGCTGGATTGTTTAGATAAATTAAAGGTCCTAAAAAATCATCCCAAGTCCACATAAAAGCAAAGATTGCCACTGTAACTAACGCTGGTTTCATAAGTGGTAAAATGACTTTAAAGTAAACGCCAAAGATTGAACAACCATCAATAATCGCAGCCTCATCAAGCTCTTTTGGAATTCCCCGAATAAACTGGATTAACAAAAAGATGAAAAACGCTCCACCACCCAAAAATGGGGGAATGATCAATGGAAGAAAAGTTCCAACCCAACCCAGATTATTAAACATAATATATTGGGGAATTAATGTCATTTGACCTGGCAACATAACCGTCGCCATTAATCCAGCAAAAAGCACCTTCTTAAACTTAAAATTTAAACGAGCAAAACCATAAGCAACCAAGCTAGCAGAAAGCACGTTCCCAACAACTGTAAATGAAGTAATAAACAAAGAGTTTCTAAAAAACACATCAAAACCATTACGCCCAAAACCAGCCCAACCGGTTGGATAGTTGCTCCACAAAAACTCACTCGGAATTAACTGTAATGGATAATTAAAAATTTCTGCTTGTGGTTGCAATGAATTTGAAACCATCCAAATGATTGGATACAGCATTAAAAACCCACAAAAGCTTACAAGGATATAGAAAATTATATCTGATTTTTTTGCCTTTTTTTTCATATTCATCACCTATTCTCCTGTATAATGTACCCAATATTTTTGACTCAAAAAAACTAAAGCAGTAAAAGCGCCAATAATAACTAATAATAACCACGCCATTGCAGAAGCATAACCCATTCGCAAAAATTGAAAACCTACCTCATAAAGATAAATTGCATAAAAATTAGTGCTATCAAGTGGTCCACCATTAGTAATTAAAAAGCCCGAGTTAAAAATCATAAAACCACCAATCATTTGCATAACAAGGTTAAAAAAGATTACTGGCGATAACATTGGTAGCGTGACTTTAAAAAATTGTAAAATACTTGATGCGCCATCAATGCTTGCTGCTTCATAAAGCTCTTTTGGAATTTGGCGCAAACCGGCAAGGAAAATAATCATCGGTGAACCAAATTGCCACAGCGATAATAAGATTAAAACTCCTAGTGCTGTATTGGTTGAAACAAGCCATGCATGAGGTTCAAATCCAAAAAATCCTAAAGCTGCATTAATAACACCATTGACACTAAATAATTGACGCCAAACTACCGCAATCGCAACACTACCACCAATAATGGACGGTATGTAGTAAATCGTTGTAAAAATTCCTGTACCCAGGCGCCGTTTCTTAAAGATAACCGCTAATATCAAAGCAATAACAAGGCGCAAAGGTACCGAAATCAGCACAAAGGTCAAGGTAACACGCACTGAGTTCCAAAATCTTGGATCATTTGTTAAGATATTAACATAATTTTGAATTCCAATCCATGATGGACTTGATAAAATATTATAATCAGTAAATGACAAGTAAAACGACACCAAAACCGGTCCGATTGTTAAGCCAAAAAAACCAATTAACCAAGGTGATATAACTGCATAGCCGACTAAACTTTCCTTAAGTGCACGCTGTTTACGACTTTTAAGCAAACGTTGCTCTAAATCACTATCAGCTTTATTTAATTCTTCTGCTTTAACCATTTTAAATTCCTCCTTGTTAGAATTAAGTAGTACACCGAAATTTTAACTTCGGTGCACCGCTTATTTATTGTAGGTTAACTACAGGTTTATAACTGCAAACATCCATAACTCAATTAATTCAAAATATTCAAAGCTTCTGAGATAAATTGCTCAGCTGCTTGCTGGGGTGTTAGTTGATTATGACGTAATTGCTCAGCAATACGTAAAAATGCAGAACGTACCTCAGTTTGTCCAACTGGCGGAATTGGGTCAGCCGGACTTGAATTTGCTTCTAAAATATCTAAGAAATCAAAAGTCTTCGCCACTACTGGCTCAACTTGCGGATGTAGATGATCGCGAACAGCATTAGCAATCGGCGCTCCACGTTCCGCTTCAAGAATTTCATTTGCCTCTAAATTGTTAGTGAAGAAATCAATAAATAAGGCTGCGGCTTCTTGCTGTTGTGAATGGGTTGTAATTGAAAATCCCATACTTGCGCGAACCCAATTTCCGTTTTGCCCGCCTGCAATACGTGGCAGTAATGCTAATCCGAGTTCCGGTTCTACAGTTGCTTGCGTTCCAATAATTTGATTACTAGCAAACATTTCAGAAATTATTACACCATTGTGTAGCAATTCTCCACCTTCAACAACAGCATCTTCTCTTTCAGGCGTTACAGCAATTCTATTGTCATTAAAGTATGATAAAATTTCAAAGAAATCGACTAAAACATCTTCATCAAATCCTAAACCACCACTTCGTCCATACATTGAACCACCAGCATCACGAACAAAAACATTAAACACTTCATATTCGGCACCAAATCCCCATCCGTAGAAATCATCACCTAGTGAAGCCCGAGTTTGTGTTAAAAATTCTCTGAACTCATCCCATGTTAATTCTGGCGTAAATTCAAAGCCTAACTCAGTAGCAAGTTCCGTGTTATAAACCATCGCAAAGCCATTTGCCCCTAAAGAAATCGACATATTTTCACCGTCAATTTGCAGTACTTCTTGATAAAGTGGCGATACATCACTTAAGTCGATATGACCAGAATTGATAAGATCATTTAAGCTAATAATCAAATTATTCTCAGCAAATTCATTAATCCGCGTTACATCCATTTGAATAATATCTGGCAAATTACCTCCAGCAGCTTGCGTATTTAAAAGTGTCCAATAATCGTCCCAACCAGCAAAATCATATTCAACTGTAATATGTGGAAACAAATCCTCAAACAATTCAATAGCTTCTATCGTCCGATTGTGGCGATTATCTCCACCCCACCAAGCAATGCTAATCGTTACCGGTTCTAAGTCATCTTCACCTAAGTCAACGTTATCTGGGGCTGGTCCAGCTGGTGGTTGTGCTTGCTGCTGCCTTGTATCATCACCTGATCCACCACAAGCTACTAAAACCAATCCAAGAAACAAAATTGACAATAGCGTGATAATTCCCCTTACTTTTTTCATTTTCTATTCCTCCTCCATTTACACATACAACGACGCCCATTTTACTACAAACTATGACAAAAATTTACGTAAATTTGAGAAAACGCACCAGTCGTATGTTAGTGACATTATATCATTTTCAACAGTTGATAAAAAGGTCTAAATTTGTCTTATTTGTATACCATTTTTATTTCAACTGATTTTCGCTAGCCAAATTCGGATTATTTTTTAACTTGGATTATTCGATATGAGAACGGTTTGATATCAATACTTCCTGCCTCAATTACTTGATGCGACAAAACATCAATCATTGCATTTTCAGTAACCACACTTCCACCTTGCCCATCCATATTAACCAGGACAAAATACTGGTGTTCATCATCATATCGCGGAATTGCAATTGTTCCATCAGTCGGTCTTAACTTTAAAGTGATTTTAGCATCTTTAGCATAATGTTGTATTAATGCCTCCCACATCTTGTCGCCTGCTTCACCAGTTGGCAACGAACCGACCATTACAACTTTTCCGTTTCCGACAGTATGTTGCGTTATAAATGGCATATCTGGCGTTACCCCGCCTTTTGTAAAACCAACCGCTTTAGCGCCTTTTAATTCAAATACCGTCGACCACCTTGTTAAAGGCGCGCTAATATCAAAAGCAATTCCAGTCGTATCAGTTCCTTCAATTGGATAGGTGTAAAGAGCCTCAACGCCTGCAAATTCTTCCAAATCGCCACCTAAAGCAGTATCCGTAGTAACATTATGCACTTCTGTTCTACCGCCTGTCATCGGTCCAACAATCCAAATACCGCCATTTTCAACAAATTTTTTCGCTTGCTCTAAATATTTACCCGTTACACAAGGTAAGAACGGCGTCATCAACATTTTATACCCATCTAAACTCATATTTTCAGGGATTAAGTCGCGAGGAATTCCGGTTTTTAACACTGATTTGTATAAATCGGTCGTTAATGTTCGGTACTTATTAGGTCTTGATTTGTGTGGTTCTGTTTGCATAAACAAACGAGCAACATCAGAGTAAGTAAAGGCTAGTTCTGCTTTATTTAGCTTAGTTTTAAGGATAAACGCTTCAATTTCCTTTCTTGCTTCCGCCACTTTTAAAACGTTAACATAGCCGACACTTGGTTTGCCCCAAGCACTTAAAACAGCAGAGTGATTAATTTCACAACCCGAGGCTTGTTGTCGCCATAACCAGTAAGTAAAACTTGCTCCACCTAAGGCAAAGTTACTGACAGCTTCACTTACTAAATAACCATTTTTATGCGGCGTTGATTGCCTTTCTAGTGCGCCTGTGTGCGACGTGCTAGTTTCAAGTAACCAAAACGGTTCGTCTTGTTTAATCGCTCGCCAAAGATCACAGTTCATCGTGAAAGCGTGGTAATTGTCGCATTCAGCATATGTATCAAAGGCAACCATATCTAGATTTTCAAATAATAATTCATTATTTGTTGCAAATCCCATTCCCGCGTTGGTGGTTATCGGCATTTTGGAGTACTTTCTAATCACAGTTGCCTGCTCGGTTGCAAACTCAGCAATTTTTTCGCGATGGAAGATTCCATACATAGTTGATAAAGATACATGATGTAAAAATGGCGTATTCTCAAACGGCATCGGAATTTGATCAAATCGTTGATAATTTTCACTCCAAATAATTGTGCGCCAGGTTTTATTGAGATTTTCTATTGTCTTATATTTTTCTTCAAGCCATTGATGCCACATACCCTGACAAGTTTTGCAAAAACACTCTGTACTATGACATTTAAACTCATTATCTAATTGCCAAAAAACAACAGCTGGATGATTTGCAACAGCTTTAGCAATCTCATCAATTATTTTAGAGCTTAAATCGCGAAATTCAGGGTTATTTGTACATATATGCTGTCTTGAGCCGTGAATCATCACTTGCCCCTTAGAATCTACATGCAATCTTTCGGGATAATTGTGTGTCACCCAAATAGGCGGTGTCGGTGTTGGTGTACACACGGCAACATCAATCCCAGACTCATGTAGTAAGTCTAGTAAATTGATGATGTATTCCATATTATACTCACCTGAAGTAGGCTCTATTGTACTCCACCAAAACTCACCAACACGAACTAAATTAATTCCTGTTTCTTTCATTAAACGAATATCTTCTTTGATAATTTCATCATCCCATAATTCCGGATAATAACAAGCACCATGATAAAGCTTTTTTAGTGGATGTTTCATCAGCATCTTCTCCCATATTCAATTTGAAATTTTTATTAATGTCTATCCTTTGATTGAACCGACCATCATCCCTTTAGCAAAGTGCTTTTGCAAGAATGGGTACACACAAAGAATCGGTAGTGTAGCAACGATAATTGTTGCAAAACGAACTGCAGTTTGTGGAACTTCTAAAATACCTTCAACAACTGTATCCATTGTTGTAACAGATAAAGTAGTTATCTGACGCAATACAATTTGAACTGTCCACATTGAAGTGTCAGTAATGTAGAGTAAGGCGCTAAAGAAATCATTCCAAATACCAACTGCATAAAACAATGCAAATGTCGCAATAATTGGCTTTGATAAAGGTAACACAATCTTTAAAAATGTTTTCATCTCTGAACAACCATCCATATGAGCCGCTTCAATAAGTTCGCTTGGAAATCTTTTAAAGTTGTTTATAATAACAATTAAATTAAATGGACTAATAGCTGCTGGCAAAATTAGCGCCCAATAACTATTTAATAACCCTAAATTTCTAACCACATTAAACGTTGGAATCATTCCACCACCAAACAACATAGTAAGTAAAATAAGCTTCATAATCAATTTACGACCTCTTAAATTACGCCTTGACAATGGATATGCAAATGTAAAGGTCAGGATTAATTGAACAAGAGTTCCCAATATTGTAACTCCAGCTGTACGAACCATACTATCTATAAGTGTCCCGGTCATGAAGAGAAACCGATATGCCTCCGTAGTAATATCGCGTGGTATTATAAAAAATCCTCTTGTTGTTATTTCAAGCTCTGTTGCCAATGAGCCCGCCAAAACGTATAAAAATGGTGCTAATGTAATAAAACCAAACAAACCCATTAAGATGAAATTAAAAACATCAAACATTTTACCCGCAGGGGTGTTAAATATATCCTTCTTCCGCCTTTTTCCTAATATCATTATCTTCGTCCTCCCATTTCTTAGAATATACCAGCTTCTGGATCAACCTTTTTGGCTACAACATTTGCTGTAATAACTAAAACAATTCCAACTATTGAATTAAATAATCCGACTGCTGTTGCATAACCAAAAGCTCCTTGTCTAAGTCCAAGTTGGAAAACGAACACATCAAAAACATCCGCTACTGAGCGATTTAAGGCGTTTGACATTAAATAGATTTGTTCAAAGCCAGTTGATAAAAAACTTCCACAAGCTAAAATTAACATAATAACAACAATTGGTCTAATCGCTGGAAGCGTAATATGCCATAATCTTCGCCATCTACCAGCCCCGTCCATTAATGCAGCTTCGTATAATTCAGGATCTACTGAAGATAATGCCGCTAAATAAATAATTGTACCAAAACCGCTACTTTTCCAAATTCCTTGAACTATAATTAGTCCGCGGAATAAATTAGGATCAGTCAATACATGAACCTCTCTTCCTAATACAAAAGCAACTATATCAAATAAAACACCACCACTACTAGAAAACAGCATTGATGTAAGAGCAGCTACAATCGCCCAAGATACAAAGTGTGGAACATAAATTGCTGTTTGTACACATCGTTTATATATTGCTCCTTTAAGCTCGTTCAATAATAAAGCTAAAATAATTGGAGCTGAAAAGCCAATTGTAATGCTTAAAAAACCTAAAGCTATAGTATTTGCTAAAAGTCTCATAAAGTCAGGACTACCAAAAAATTCTCTAAACCAAAATAGCCCTACCCACTCACTTCCTCCTATACCAAGATGAGGGATAAAGTTTTGAAATGCAATCACGATTCCTCCCATCGGTGCATATCTAAATGTAGCAAAATATAATATTCCTGGAATCATCATAATATATAGCCATTTATGAAGCATTATATGCTTTAACAATCCCATTTGTTTTCTTGTATATAACTGATCATTTTCTTCAAGTTTATCTCCATTCATAACTCACACATCCTTTTCCTGCACAGTGCAAAACGGACGTTTTTTGAAATTACAACTATTTCAAAAAATCTTCCCGTTGAGGCGTAAACACATCTAATACAATTGATCCTGCCTCAAGCACAATACAACCATGAGGTACATTTGAATCAAAATAGATGCTATCTCCCGCTACAACCTCTTGAGCAATTCCATCAATGAAAAATTTTAATCTTCCTTTTAACACATAAGTAATTTGTTCATGAACATGGTTATGTGGCTCATAGCTACTAGTTGGATTAGCAAAATGGATTTCAACCGCCATCATAGATCCATTGTGTACTAAAATCTTACGGATCGTATTATTATCAACTCGCTCAAAGTCAACATTTTTATTAAAAACAAACATCTTTTAACCTCTTTTCTTTAATTTTTTAAGATATTATATAGCAATTCCGATTTCTCAAATTCCGGAACTACTATATAAATTCGCTTTCTCTTTTCTCAAAAATTTGTAAATGTGTTAAACATCTTAATGATTTTCTACAAAAACAATTTTCGGCACAGGCAGTTGCTTATTTTCAACCTTTTGGCGAATATCTTCACCTAAATAAAAACTTAAATGTGGCGGTTGATTATAAGTTGCATTTTGTGCATTAACTTGTAATCGGTACGCTGGGTCGTGCATTAAGGTATAAATAGCTACATCCGTTGGGATGTTGGTTGTATATATCCGTATAAC
>JGI990J12352_1000254_pt1 | contig 12577 bp, 11 predicted proteins | sample Intmic4MA4BA4MSA_FD_12352 | JGI IMG/M metagenome (IMG submission 12352) | reverse complement strand
GCTCGTCTGATTGCAATCGTACCGGAAACGGATATTCCTAAAATTAATATTAACAAGAATAGTAATAATGTTCTCCTAATATTCCTATGGATATTTATCAAAGATCGTTTTATAAAAATCATTCCAAACCCCTCCATAAGGACTAATCAATATTTCAAATCAAGACACACCGGCTATATTTATATATATAATTATTTTAATCAAAATGTTCCCAACATCAAATTACTACCGATTAAAACCAATGGTAATTTAATGTTAGGAACAAACTTCAGAATACTATAATCAATAAAATTTATTGTTCATCACGGCCATACAGTTTCTTGCCTTACATAGTTAGTATTACGACCCCGAACACTGGCCGTTCCTGACCCTTGTACAGGACACATACAATTACAAAAGTTGCAGCTTACCATACCATGCATAACTTTTGCTGTTGCTGCTGCTGGATTTGAAACACCTTGAATTCCTGTACAAGCGCAAGAGAAAGGTTGTACTGTCCCCATATTCTCTTTTCCTACTGGATAGATAAATTTCATAATAAAACTTCCATTAATTGAATTTTTAATTTTTACATAAAATAATTAAATTTTGAACATATTTTTTGATTAGAAAATCAATCTTGAAATGCACCTAGACATTCATTTTTCTTAAAATCTATTAACTTATTTCCATAGAATTGTATTCTTCTAATATAGCCGAATTATTCTCAAATAGTTTATGATAACGAATTAACGAATTTTCTAAGCGACCTCTCATCAAGATACAAAGCATATTTTTAAATTCTGGTTTTAATCCTTCGGCGTCGTAACATTCGGAATAACAAACTCCACACAGATTGATTGCCCAACATTTTTGGCAATCCTCCTTCGATTTCTCAATATAATCGTCTATATAATATTTCCTTATTTTTGTTACATCGTAGCCATCGGTTACATTCCCCAAAGACGGGACTTGACCACCAAGTTGTTCACACGGATAAATTTCCCCGCTAGTTGTTATATATGCTTTTCGGTTACCTGGAACACAACAACCATTCATCGGATAAGTAGACGTCGGAGTATTTGATAAAAACCTTTTATGAATACGTATTAAGCTTTCATCGATTGTTTCTTTTGAAAAGACCTTTACATTATCTAAGTAATCATCTGTTCTTTTCTCTGTCCAAGTCTCAATCGGATCTTCCAATTTGTCAAGTAGATTTTTTTCCTCTTTACTGTGAGGTAACAATAATGGTGCCACTCTTGGTCCTATTCCAATTCCACTGCACCTTATCGAAATTTTCTTAGGCAACCATTCACAACTGTCGTAGAAATCCTGGATTAATTCATAAGTTTCAAACTTATCATAATCATCAATTACCATATTAACTGTGAAATCCGGATTTTTATTATATTTTTCACAAGATTTGATAAGCTGTTTGATTCCTTTTTCTACTGCATCAAAACTCCCTGAATCATCTATAAATAATCTTTGTTTATCATGGATTTCTTTCGGTCTGTCTAAACTCACCACTATTGCAACATTGTTTTCAATCAAATAGTCAGAAGTCGAACTTGTCAACAATACTGCATTTGTTGTCACTCCAAAAGATAATTTTTGACTTGAAAATTTCTCTTTAGCGTATTCAATCGTATCTTTCATGACAGCAAAATTTAAAAATGGTTCTCCACCATAAAACCCAATATGTATATGCTCCGATTCAGAACTTGAATGAGCTAACAGAAAATCAACCGATTGTTTTGCTGTTTCGGACGACATATGTTTCTTCCCAAATTCGCGATAACCTGGATGCTTTGGGTGATAAATGCAATAAGTACATCTTAAATTGCAGTCTTCTGTCAACTCTAAGACAATAGTATTAGAATTTTTCAAAAGAGAATCTTCTAAGTCCAACGTACCTTTATTAACCATTGTTTTCATAACAGGTGCAGACAATATATTTTCACTGTCAACCGCCAAATTAATTTCTTCAAATCCTTCAATCAACTCATCCTCTGTCAACCCGAGTTCTAAAACTGGCTCAAAGGCATCGTTTTCAAACAAGCATGTTAAAATTTGATAAACTTCTTCTCTAATTTCTGCTATCTTTCCAGTTCCAGTATCAAAAAAGTAAAAGTTATCATCGGTACAAAATGTTTTTCCTAATCGCCCAAAATAAACTCCCTTCCTCAGTTCTAAAAACCATTTTTCATACTTTTCAAGCATGTTTAACTGGGGATTTTTCATTAAACTCCTTCTTCCTTACACTTTTCTGTTCGCTCTTTCATTTTTGAGTTCAAATTTTTCAAGCCTAATAAACAATCAATTTAACCACCTTATCCTTCTTACTTTTTCACAAAATGTTGATTACCTTAATCCTGATTTCAAATTAAAGTCTAATGTGATTCCTTCCTTTTCCGGAAAAACGTTTACTTACTTTATAAGTATAGCAGTTTTAATTAATACTGTAAAGGATTTAAAAAAATACTTTTTTGTTATAATTTACAGTTTAAAAAAATCATCACTTTACTTTAAAAAGTAGACAAAACAATATTTCTATGTTAAACTATTGGTATATACCAATTATAACGGTTTCAGTTAATATTGGTGTAAACAACATTTCTATTAAAAATAGTCGATAAATAATATTTTTTATGCTAAAATATTAAGTATAAAATTTAGATGGAGGTTTTAAATAATGAATTTACTCACATTTGATTTTGGTGGGACAAGTGTTAAATATGCCTTATGGAACGAAGATAAGCTTTTAGATGTTTCTAGTTTTCCTACACCTAAAACATGGGAGGGGACGAAAGAGATGCTTCTTGAAATAAAAGCGGAATATGAAAAAGATTATCTATTAAGTGGTGCGGCTTTTAGTTTCCCTGGATGTATTAATCGTGAAAAAGGTGAAATTCAAGGTTATTCTGCGATTGCCTACATTCATCATTTCCCAATTCAACAAGAACTTACTGAACTTTTGCAACTTCCCATTTCAATGGAAAATGATGCAAATTGTGCTGCACTTGCAGAGGTTTGGTCGGGTGTTGCAAAAGGTATTAAAAATGTATTATTTGTTGTTGTTGGTACAGGCGTTGGTGGCTCTTTTGTTGTTGATGGGAAAATTCATCCAGGTGCCCATCTTTACTGTGGAGAATTTGGATTTATGTACTTAGAATGGGAAGGAAAATTCAAGCAGCAAACTTTAAGCGGATTAGGTTCAGCGGTTCATATGGCTGGTCGCTACTGTGATAGTAAAGGCGTGCCACATTCTACATTTAACGGTACACAAGTGTTTGAACTTGCTAAACAAAATGATGAAGACGCAATCCGTGAAGTCGAAACATTCTACAAATATTTGAGTATGGGTCTTTTTAATCTACAAATGAGCTTTGATCCAGAAGTCATCGTTATCGGTGGTGGGATATCAGCAAACACACAAATAGTTGCAAATCTTGAAAAACGCGTAAATGACTTACTCGAACGTGGTCACATCAAAGATTTTAAAGCTCGTCTTCTACCATGCCGTTACAAAAATGATGCTAACTTGCTTGGTGCTGTTAAAAATTTCTACACAATATTGGAGGGAAACTAATAAATGTTACATTTAATTGATACACGGCAAGGTACTGCAAATCAACATAATTATTCAAATGGTAATACCTTGCCATATACAGGTCACCCCTTTGGGATGAATCACTTTGTCCCGCAAACAACAAACGAACGTGGTAGCTGGTTTTTCCATCCACAAGATAGAATTTTCCAAGGTTTCAGATTAACGCATCAACCAAGTCCTTGGATGGGAGATTTTCAGCACTTTCTACTAACACCAGTTGCTGGAGAGTTAAACATGAAACACCTATCAACATTTCATTCGGGGAGTTCATATCGTCCAGAGGAATCTATTTTTAAACCACATTATCTAAAAATTAAGCAACTCAGATACGGTATAAGTAGCGAATTAACACCTAGTACATATGGAGCTAAACTGCGAATATCCTACCCTGAAACAGAAGCTAATGGCTTGTTCTTTAGAGCTCAAGGCGGATTATATGAATTAGAATTTGATAAAAACCGCACACAGCTTTCTGGATATATCTCTAATTTCTCTGGTTGTGTCGACCCTAATTTTAAAATGTATTTTGTTTTGAATTTCAGTCAACCTGTTGCAGGAGATGATTTTAATTTAACTTCTGAAAATCAAATCCTATTACTTAAATTTGCCGAAATTGATAAATTGGAGATTAGCTTAGCAACTTCATTCATCAACCTACAACAAGCTAAATTAAATTTAAGTCGTGAATTAGATTTAACTTTCGATGAATTAAAAATACAAACCGCAAATGCTTGGGAACATTATCTAAACAAAATTGAAATTACCCACACAAACACCGAACAAATAAAAACTTTTTACAACTGCTTTTACAGAATGTTCTTATTCCCACAGAAATTCTATGAACTAAACATCAATAACGAACCAATTCACTATGATACTAAAAGTAAATCTATAAAGAGTGGTTATTTGTATACAAATAATGGATTCTGGGACACGTTCAGAACAGTTTATCCCCTTTACTCACTTATCATACCAAACATTTATAAGGAAATGATGGAAGGTTTCTTAAATTCATTCCGTCATACTGGATTTTTGCCGAAATGGTTATCACCTGATGAGCGTGGATTGATGCCTGGTACTTTAATTGACGGTTTAATTGCTGATGCAGCTGTTAAAGGAATTGCACCAGAATTGATGCCAGAAATGCTTGAAGCTATGCTTGCTGCTGCAACGACCCAAAGTGAAGATTCAAACTATGGTCGCCAAGGTACTAAAGACTATCTAAAGTATGGTTATGTTCCTCTTGATTATCATGAAAGTTGTAACCATACACAAGACTATGCTTATAGTGATTTCTGTATTTCACAGGTCGCAAAAGTGATTGGAAATTCTGAAATAGCAGATTTTTATGCACAGCAATCATTGAATTATCGTAATATTTTTGATGAACATTCTGGATTCATGCGAGCTAAAGATAAAAATGGAAATTTCCGTCCTGATTTTTCAGAATTTAGTTGGGGACTTGATTATGCCGAAGGCAGTGCATGGCAGAACAGTTTTGCAGTATATCATGATTTTCAAGGTTTAATTAATGAATATGGTAGTAAGGATGCATTCTTTAAAAAAATAACTGATTTATACAATACGCCACCAAAATTTGATGTTAAAGGTTATGGTTTTGAAATTCATGAGATGAGTGAAGTCGCAGCAATTGACTTTGGACAGTCAGGTATTTCAAATCAGCCAAGCTTTCATATTCCTTATTTGTTTAATTACGTCGGACAACCAGCAAGTTCGCAGATTGTTTTAAAACAATTAATGACTAATTTGTTTGATTCTAGTTTCACTGGTTTCCCTGGTGATGAAGATAATGGTAGTATGTCTGGATGGTATGTATTTAGCTCTATGGGATTTTATCCTGTTACACCTGGAACAGGTGAATACGTCTTCGGCATTCCTTTATTTGATCAAGTAAAAATAAATTTACCTGATGAAAAACAATTCATTATTAACACCCATCAAAATGCCCCACATGCAAACTTTGTTCAAAAGATTAAGCTAAACAAGCACAGTCACACAGATTTATTTATTAAGCATGAGGATATCATCAAAGGCGGAAAATTAGATTTTACCCTTGCTCTTGCACCTGTTCATCGTAATTATAAGCAAGAAGCATTACCATTTTCTCTTTCTAAACCTAATAATTAGGAGGCTTTCATATGTTATATTATGGTTCAATTGAAGCTGGTGGGACAAAGTTTGTTTGTGCCATTGGTAATGAAAATTTTGAAGTGATAAAACGCATTAGTTTCCCAACAACAACACCTGAGGAAACTTTGGCACATGTTTTTAACTTTTTTGATCAGTATGAGTTATCTGCAATTGGGATTGGTTCCTTTGGACCAATTGATGTCAATCCAGAATCTTCTACATACGGCTATGTTACAACAACACCTAAGCCCCACTGGAGCAATTTTGATTTTTTAGGTGCTGTTAAAAAAAGATATCCTGTAGCAATTGGCTTTACAACAGACGTTAATGCAGCAGCCCTTGGTGAGCAAGTTGTAGGTGCTGCTAAAGGATTAAAAAGCTGTCTTTATTTAACAATTGGAACAGGCGTTGGCGGCGGTGCTGTTATTAATGGTCAAATTCTTGCGGGTCATACACACCCTGAAATGGGACATATTATCATACGTCCCCATCCAGAAGATAATTTTAAAGGCTTTTGTCCATTTCATCAAAACTGCTTAGAGGGTTTAGCCGCTGGACCAGCTATTGAAAAACGATTTAACACAAAGGCAGAACACCTAGAACCAGAGCATTTAGCATGGAAACTTGAAGCTCATTATTTAGCACAAGCTCTCATGAATTATATCCTCATTCTAAGCCCTGAAAAGATTATTCTTGGTGGTGGGGTCATGAACCAAGTCCATTTATTTCCAATGATCCGCAAAGAACTAAAAAAATTGCTCAATGATTATATTTCACTACCAGATTTGCAAGCGTTCATTGTGCCACCTCTTCTTGAAAATAATGCAGCTACAATTGGTTGCTTTATTCTTGCAAAACAAGCAAATAAACAATAAGCAGGTATTAGAAAATTAGTATAAATGTATTAGTTCCTATCCAATTTAAAAGTACAAGAAAACCGAAGCTTTGCTTCGGGGTTTTTTGCACTTGATTGAATTTTCTTGCACTTATTTTAATTTATCAATCCACTTGGAATAAATGGTTTATTTTCGATATGATTGTTATAGGAATCACTTATGTTTTCGTATAGTAGTTCAATAAATCCAACAATAAAAATTTAAAATAATCCTTGATCATGCACTGTGTCATTGGTGGTATTTTATCCTTTATTGCATTCTTTTAAAACTCAATTATTTTAATAATTCATGGACAAAATTATCATCTTCTAGAAATCGTTTATACAAAGTGTAAATATCAGAATCTTTATAACTTATTTGTGTAATTTCGGAGTCTTTAAATTCTAAAATTTCAGCATCAGGATAACCCAAAACAAGAGGAGAATGAGTTGCGATAATAAATTGTGAATTTTTTTCAACCAGTTCCTGCATGAGGATAAGCAATTTAAAAAGCCCTAATGGAGATAGGGCACACTCAGGCTCATCAAAGATATAGATACCATTTCCATATAGTCTTTGTGAAAGCAATGAAAGAACCCCTTCACCATGTGATCTATTATGAAGTGATTCGCCACCGTAGTAATCCTCTATTGATAATTTATTTATCTCAGTTAATAAATTATAGAAACTTTCGCTTCGTAAAAAATAGCCATCTTTTGGAGAAGAAGCCCCTTTTATAAGTTTGATATAATTGCTCAAATCTGAATGAGAATCATAGGTATTAAAACGAAAATTTTTAGAACCACCTTCTGGATTAAATCCTAACTCAATTGCAATAGCTTCTAAAAGAGTTGATTTCCCAGCACCATTTTCACCCACAAAAAATGTAACTGGCTTATTAAAAGTTAACGTATTTAAATTTTTAATAACCGGTAGGCAAAAAGGAAATGATTCTAAATCTTGAAATTCTTTCATTTCTAATGCTCGTAAAAACAAATCATTTTTCATATGTATTTCTCTCCTTAATGTGCTATCTAACTATTTCAATTAACAAGTCAATAACAAAGCCATCTAAAATGAACCACCTTTATTGTATAAAAATTATTTTAGTAACCTTTATGTACAATTTATTTTCTTCAAAATTTTTAAAACCTGAAAAGAAAAAGGTGAATTGATGTTTCTCAATATCATGTTCAAAATACAGGTTAAATAGAACCGCAAAAAATGAATTTTTACTACAAACATCAACTAGTTACCTGATTACTTATTGGCTCATTTTATAATCTCTTATTCTAAATATTTTAAACTTTTCAATAGTAAATTGTCAATCCAATCTGAATTTTTTTTCTAGAAAACGTATACATTAAGTGCTGTGAATTGCTTTGTGTGTTCTGTGGTAATAGAGAAATCATGGGCAATCCTGTGACTGTGACCACAAGAAACATCGCATTCGCTAGGATATCTCCTTATCTAGCTAATGATTGCTCCACGCTTGTAATTTAATACTTTTCTTGGTCTGTTATTTATGCAATCTTGACATAATGCGTTTTTAGCTTCGCTGTAATCGTGAAACGATGTACCTTTTGACAGATACTGACCATTGAAATTTTCACTACTTACACGCTTCTTATGAAGAGTACGCATGAGCATAGTAAATATCTATTATTTCTAATTTTGACATAATACTAAACTCGCTATCATCATTAAATATAATGCTCTTTTTATATTGTTATACAATGAATCTTAGGTTATAATTTGTTTCTGTACATAAAAAATTAACCATATTCAGTAAATTTTCTCAAACTATTTTTTTGAATAAATAGTAGAAAGGAATCCTTGAACAGCTACATAAATATTTATATTATCACTTAAATTCAGCTTGTTATTTTATTAATGAAATGATATCATATATTTTAGTAGATCTTGAATTTATAATGTAAATGCAAAAAAAAATCTAATGTGATTTAAAGACGGTCTTTTGACTTTCTGAAATATTTTATACGAGGAGTATGTGGTCAATGGAAAAAAATTTGAATAAATATTTTAAAAATGGAAAGTTATTAATGATTCCTAAAAAACAAACAGTCAAATTAGAAATCTTTGCTTTTTTTCATAATTTATTTGAAGATGGTAGGAATTATAGTGAATCTGAGATAAACAACATACTTAAAGAATATTATGTGGATTATGCAATTATCAGACGTTATTTGGTTGATTATAAATTCCTTAATCGTGATAAATTTGATGCCATTTATGGTAAAATTGAGAGGTGAATAATTTTTTATGACTTGAATTGTCGAGTCATAAGCAACACTTTCTCAAAAAAGACTTCATGAGCAGTTTTCCAATTGTAAGGATTTGCGTGGTCTATGATTATTTTTTTCGATGATCTCGAACTTCGATTTTTCAAACTCAAGACGTTTTGAAATTTGTTCTGGTGACCAAGATTTCTCAATGAATAATTCTCTTAACTTTTCTTTTAATGCGACTTCTTCTAACAATTTCTTCGATTATTACCAGAAGAAATTAAGTAAAGGCAAAACCAAATCACAAGCTATGAAATGTATATAAATACGATTGATTGACATCATTTACAATATGATGAAACACAACCGATTTTATGAAAATTCCGAAAACGGATAATTAATGATGAAGATAACAAGAAAATTGTTTGATTTCTCACCTGCTTGTGGTACAATTATTGTATAATAATAATGAGCCTTATTTTAGCTTAATAGAAGCTTAATAATTAAGAAGTATGTGGTAACTTTGTGATGGTATAAAACATTAAAATGGTTTAACTATGTAAATAATTAAGGAGGATCGTATTATGCTAATATTAAAAAAATTTAAATATATGGTAATGGCGATTTCAGCTATAATCGCTGTTGTTTTCCTTGTAGCTTGTTCACCAAATACAAATGATACAAGTATAGAAATGAATGATCGTAACTTTTCAGGAATAGAAACACATACAATTACATTAAGAGCAAATGATGTGATCAGATTGAATACAATGGGAAATACTTTTAGTATACTTATTGTTGATGAATCAGGAACTCCTACGCTGTTTTCTGGTGATGGAATAAATGGTAGGGATTTGAGAGCAACAGTAATTGAAGATGGCGAGTATACAATTACAATAGAAGGTAGTGGTCGTTTTAGAATTTCTTGGTAAGAAGAAACTTTACTCTAAGAGATGTCCACACAATCAAGCTAGAAGCAATCAATTTCAAAGTGTGGTTTTAATTTATGTACAAGCTAAAAGCCAAGAAAATAGATGCGATAAAGCATTTAATTTCTTGGCTTTCGATTACTGCTAATCTAGTTATTCACTTAAAATCATTAATTCTAATTAGCCCTCTTTGACCAGATTCAATTAGTTCAAAACTGAAACTCATGCACAAGATAAATCATTCTTTTGTCAAAAATGATTGACCTTGCAAATTCAACTGAAGATACCTATCCTAAAACGTCACAAAAAGAATGATAAGCATTTTTAATGGGGCTGTCATGTGAAAGATAGCCAAAAAACAGAAAAAAATCGGGAGCAAGTCGATGACTAGAACCCGATTTTTTGGTATAATTTAAGTATGACAAATACAAAAAATAACCTAACTAATAATAACATAAAACCAAAGAGATTTCAACTAAGTATTCCAATGAATGTCGATTATCTAATTGGCGAAAATGAATCAATCAGAACATTGATTGAAATAAGTGAAAGGCTAGATTATAGTAAATTAAATGCATCGTATAAAAGATTACCAAAAAAAGAGGAAGCAACACCAAAACAAATGTTTCAACTAGTCATACTAGGATTCATGAATGGCATCTATTCAACGAGAAAATTAGAATCCTCATCAAAGCATGATATTAGATTTCTTTGTATCCTACAAGGTAAACCTGCCCCAGACCATAATAGGTTCTGGAGTTTTATTAAGCATCGTTTGCAGGGAGAGGTGATGGAGAATCTATTTTATCAACTCATCCATTATTTGAAAGAATTAGGCGAAATTGATTTAACCAATCTTTTTGTTGATGGTACCAAAATAGAAGCAAATGCAAATCGCTATAGCTTTGTGTGGAAGAAATCAACAAATAAATTTGAAACACGACTTGATGTAAAAATTGAAGAAAAGAAAGAAGAATTACTAATTACATATCCATTTTTGATAAAAGCCGATACAACACTAAAAGATTGTTTATTTGTGTTAAAGGAATACGCCAAAACAACTGATGTTATATTTGTTTATAGTCGTGGAAAGAAAAAGACACAAATTCAACGTGATATTGAGTTATTAGCTAATTATTTGGAACGAAAAACAAAATATGAAGGATATAATTTACAACTTGGGGTTGATGTCAATTCAGAGCGTTCAGACAGCTTAACGCTTTTACCATTGCTTGATCGTATGGAATCAGGTATTGGAGAGCGTCATAAAAATATCATCGCTGATGCAGGATATGAAAGTGAAGAAAATTACAAGGGATTAGTAGAGCGGGAACAAACTGCTTAATTATGAAAAGTCAAAGAAAAGAAAATATAAGAACAATGATTATCTAAGAGAAAATATGGCTTATAATGAGACAGATGATATTTACACGTGTCCAAATGGCAACTTGTTTACCTACTTGCATAGTTACGAGCGGAAGTCTAAATCTGGCTTTGTTTCAGATGTTAGTGTATATGAATGTTCTGGTTGTAATGAATGTCCATTAAAAGCTAGTTGTACAAAAGCAAAAGGAAATAGAACTCTTCATGTTTCAAAGGATTTTGTGAAATTAAGACAAGCAGCTTATGATTTGATTACTAGTGATGAAGGCAAAGAATTGCGGTTGAATCGTTCTATTCAAGTTGAGGGTGCATTTGGTGTTCTAAAACAAGACTATGGTTTTAGGAGATTGTTGCGTCGGAAATCAGAAGGCGTATTTACTGAGATTTTATTGTATGCTTTTGGCTTTAATATTAATAAGCGACATAATAAGAATGAGCGGGAATTTGAGGGGATTATCAGACACATGATGAAAGTTGCTTAAACTTTGGTTGGTGTGGATAACTTTTTGTCCTCATAAATTCAATATTTTTCTAGGGGCTTTTTTCGTTTACTTTAGAACACCATCTCATTCATTAAATCTTATTTTTTTACCATAAAAATAGAGCTGACTTGCTTTTTCTTAGCAAGACAGCCCCTTGCATTTGTATTTTTATTAAAGGCTCATAATTGTATCCACAAAATGCGGTTGAACTTCCTACGGTCGTTTCAACTTTTCACATTGTGTAAATCCAATTATCAATTTTACTTTTAGCTGATAGAAAGATAATCAATACTGATATGCAAAAATTCCATCAAAAAATCTGTGCTTAAAGTTTATCATGCTAAATCTGCAAGCTTGTACTAGCTAAAAATCTATCTGTTAAAACGGATAAATATATATCAACAACAACCATTTAAAAGCCAGAAGTGTCGATTAAAAATTATTCTTTTATTCCAAAATGACAATCCTTAAAACAGTAGCTGAAAATCCCTGTCTTAGTGGTCATAAAAAGAAAAAATCTTTTAATGGTTCTAATGATGATAATCCCAAACCGCCCTAAATATGCCTTTCCTCGTGCCTCGTCGGTCATATTTTTTATGTGCGTTTTGTGTTTCTCATCATCTTCAATTTTATGAGAAGATTAAACCTTGTTGATACTGAAAATCTGGTTTGAACTGGTGGGGTTAACTCAAAAGTGTTCATATTGGAAATTTAGCTGAAAGTACTGGTCTAAAGTGTCGCATCAAAAAATGTTTAAAAAAGGTCGCTCCAATATCCATCTATTACGCCGAACCAACCGCCAAAAAGACGGCGTTTGCTTTTTTCGGGTAATAGATAAATCTTTCCGCTTGTTGTGGAATATAAGCTAATTATTGCAATATTCGTTTTAGCAAGTCCTATTTGCTGATCTTTGCGA
>JGI990J12352_1000253_pt1 | contig 12677 bp, 12 predicted proteins | sample Intmic4MA4BA4MSA_FD_12352 | JGI IMG/M metagenome (IMG submission 12352) | reverse complement strand
GATTTTTTGGCAGGAACATGCAAGGGTGCTTTGCTAGGTACTGATTTGCGTAGACTTCTACGGTTTGAAAACCCCGGAATGCATTGGCATTCCAGGGTTTTTTGATGGTTTTATTTTGCTCACAGTTAGTGCCTTTGGTATACCAAAGGCACTAACTGCGAAACGGACGCAAGCGCGCTTATGCGACTTGCGTTTTTTGCTTTTAAAATGGCTTTGTTTCCCAAGCGCAAAAGCTCGAAAAGCATTGGAATTACTAGCATACAGCAACCTTGCTGATTTGTCAATATATTTTCTAATATATTATATCTTGTCGGGATTATTTGGCTGTTTTCACATATAGTGCCTTTGGTATACCAAAGGCACTATATGTGAGATATCTCAAAGCATTGAATTTACTAGGAAAAATGGAGTGTTTGACGATGAAGAAGTGGCGTAACTTGCGGAATGCAGAAAATGGACGATATAAGCTGTCGGTTATAGTGCTGTCAGTGCTTTTGGCGGCTTCTCTGCTCTGGCAGGGCGTGTTTGCTATGCTGGGTACCACTGGTGTCGACGCCGATGCGTTTGCGCTGATGGAGGCGTTTAGTGCAGACATTGGCGATGGGTTGCATGAACAGCGACAAGCGGCTTGGCGTTATGCGGTTCGTAATCCATCTGCTGAAGGTGGTGTTTGGGATCGGTTTTGGGGTACGGCACAGTTTGGGGCCGCAGAGGGCCCTCTTACTGTCCCTTATATTCTGCAAGTCGGAGACTTGTTTGTGTATAACGATGTCACATGGCGCGTATTACATGAGCAAGAAGGTGCGGCATTGATTATCACGGAGCATGTGTTTCGTTGGAACACGCCGTATAATACTCCTGAGAATATTTATACACGCTTATCATATAGTTACTTGCGTGGAGCCTTAGACGCTTGGGCTCAAGATAACTTGGGCACTTTGCGCCGGCATGCCCTCACACCTATTGGTGTTGATGACGATGTGCGCAGTGGGCCCGAGGCTCCTGGCTGGAGTGCGGCAGAGAATGCGGCGGCAGGGCTTACAGGCCCAGGGGCGAGGACGAATTCCGATGCAGCAGTGTTTGTGTTGTCACTATCCGAGGCGAATCAGTATTTCGGTCCACCAGGAGAGAATGGGCGCACTCCGGAAAACGATGCCGCTCGTATTGCGAAAAATATAGGCGGCACGACCAGAGGCTGGTGGCTTCGGTCGCCTGGGATGAGTGTGACGGCTCCCGTGGCGTACGTGCTCCCATCTGGTGGCCTGAGTTTTCTTGCTTCGACTGGGTCAATCGTGGTAGGCTTCCGTCCTGCTTTGTGGATACAAATCTGACATCTGCAATCTTTACATCCAAAACAGGCAACTGCCGTGTCGCAATTAAGCGGCGCGGCAGTTGTTTTCCTTCTCTCAAACGGGCAAACGTCTCATTATAGATTACTAAATCGCAAACGGACATGCTTTCCCGGAAAGAACCTCTAATCGCACCAAGCCCTAATATACCGATGTACTGCGTACCCAACCACCGGCACAGGCACTTGCATCCAGCCTCGGAATTTTACGTGCCACGGAAAGCAACAGACCCAAAGTCAAATCAGCGACCGCCTGGGCGTTTGCAGCCGGGGTATTACAAACGGCAATCCCGCGTGCGCGTGCCGCTTCAATGTCCACGCGGTCAACGCCTGCGCCATAACGTGAGATTACCTGTAGTTTGTCACATGCGTCAATGACATCGGTGTCTACGTAGTCCAGTCCTGCAATATAACCGTAACTGTGCAAGGCGACATACAAGCCGAGGATCTGGGCTTTTGTCAGAGCCATGAACATTTGTGTATTGCAGGCGGATACCCCGCCACAATCCACCCTGCGCAATGCATTGATGATAAAGAGAAAAGCCTTGCAGAACTTGAGCTGTATCGCTGTGCCGGCGGAAACGCAGTTGTGGACGCGCAACCACTCGGCTGTGGGCGAGATGCGGCATTTCTTGCGGATATCTCGGCACGTAGCCACATACATATCATTGCATCCACGGGTTTTCATAAAATGATGTTTTACCCGGAAGATCACTGGATGCGAAGCTTGGGTGAAGACGCACTTGCAGACGTGTTTGTTTCAGAATAAAACGAATGAAGCCGCAGAGGCAATGCTCTGCGGCTTCATTTTGTTTGCGTTTCGCTTTGAGGTCTTAGAGATTTTTTCAGTCCTCACTATCCCTCACTATCTTGCAGATATTCTGCCAGATCGTCTTCGTCTTGCCTCTCCAGGCCGCGTTCACCTGCCAAATCTTCCAAGTGATGCGTGAACTCGTGTGCTACTGTTTTGCGCAGCATCTCGTAAAATGCAGGCTCGCTCAAATGACCGTGGACACGCTCGAATGAGCCGTAATAGATATAGATATGCCGCCCCATCACGCTCCGATGGTACTCGCCGAGGATGTATAGGTCATTTCCCCTTGCATGCGGGCTGTATTTTAGCTCCGGCAAAAGGCTGATGCCGCCGTTTAGCTCCTCGTAAAAGGCCGCCGGAAATCCTTCTGCAATTTCTTCCAGCATTTCGTGCACTCGCTCAATGCCAATCATCGGGAGCTGCCTTTCTTGAACTTGTGACTTTCGGCTACAGCCAGTTGGTCACAACGGTTGTTGTATACGTTATTCGCATGACCTTTCACCCAGTGGTATTTGACCTTATGCGTCTCCATCAATCCCAACAGTGTTTGCCACAAATCCGGGTTTTTGGCCGGCTCTTTCGCGTTGCGCATCCAGTTGTTTGCACGCCATTTATAGACCCACCGCTTCTCTATCGCATTTACGATATACTGACTGTCGGTGTATAAATCCACACTGCATGGCTCGTTCAACGACTCTAATGCACAGATGATGCCCATGATCTCCATCCGATTGTTGGTTGTTTCCTGCTCGCCGCCTGACATTTCTTTCTCATGCTTGCCGTAGAGCAGAATCGCGCCCCAGCCGCCGGGACCCGGATTCCCGCTACAGGCCCCGTCAGTGTAGATGCTAATTTGTTTCATTCGACGTCTCTTCTTCTGTCGAGCCGCCTTCTTCGGGCGTTTGCTCCGGTTCTTCCTCTAATTGCTCGGTACTTGCGATGGAGATGACCTTGGCATCGCCGCCCACACGCATCAGGCGCACGCCTTGGGTGCCGCGGCTTAGCTTATTAATGTCTGCTGAGGCCATGCGAATGATTGTGCCGTCATCAGAGATAATCAGCAAATCGTCTTGCTCGTCTACCACTAGGACGCCTGCGACTTTTCCTGTTTTTTCAGTGATGTTGTAGTTCTTCAGGCCTACGCCGCCGCGATTTTGCGGTACGCCGGAGTCGCCGCGTAAATATTCTGCGATATCCGTCCGCTTGCCGTAGCCGTTTTCGGTGACCGTGAGCAATGTGCCGCCTTCATCCGCACGGGCAGAGCCGATGCAATAATCACCCTCCCGCAGTCTGATGCCGCGTACACCGGCAGAGTCTCTACCTGTTGTGCGCACGTCTTGCTCGTTGAAGCAGATGGCCATACCATTGTGGGTTGCGATCAGGATGTTTTGGTCGCCGTCGGTCTTCCGTACTGCGATTAGCTCGTCCGCTTCGTCTAGTCTGATTGCGCGGATGCCGATGGTGCGGATGTTCTTTAAAGCCGATAGACGCAGACGTTTTGTCGTGCCGTTTCGGGTTACGAAGACCAGGTACTCATCGTCGCTAAACTCATTGATGTGCAACATTGCGCTGACTTTTTCGCCAGGTTGCAGGGATAGCACGTTTACAATATTGGTACCCTTTGCTGTCCGCCCGGCTTCGGGGATGCGGTAGCCTTTTTTCTGGTACACACGCCCAAAGCTTGTGAAGAACAGAATCAAATCATGCGTTGAGGCCGTGAACACGGTTTCTACGTAGTCTTCGTCCTTCAAACTTTGCGCTGTGATGCCCTTGCCGCCGCGCCGCTGACTGCGGTATGTGTCCGCCGGCAGACGCTTGATGTAGCCTGCGTTGGTTAGGGTGTAGACACAGTCTTCTTCGTCGATTAGGTCTTCGATATCAATCTCGTCCTCATCAATTGCAAGCTCTGTTTGACGCTCATCCCCGTATTTGTCGCGGACTTCGGTCAGTTCGGTGATTAGCACGCCTTTCAGCATCTCTTTATCCGAAAGCAGCTGATTGTAGTAGGCGATTTTTTCTTGTAAATCTTTATGCTCGGCATCAATCTTCTCACGCTCCAGGCCTTGGATTCGGCGCAGGCGCATGTCTAGTATGGCTTGCGCCTGGATTTGGCTGAGACCGAAGCGTGCCATTAGGCGGGCTTCGCCTTCGTCATAACTCTCCCGCAGGATTTTGATGACTTCGTCGATGTTGTCTACGGCTATCATTAAGCCCTCTAGAATATGCGCGCGTTCCATGGCTTTGCGGCGATCGTACTCTGTCCGTCTTGTGATTACCGTTTCTTGGTGGGTGATATATTCCTGCAACACTTCTTTGAGCGTGAGCAGTTTCGGTTGCCGCTGGTCGTTTACCAGGGCGAGCAGTACAATCGAGAACGTTGTCTGCAACTGCGTTGCGGAGAAGAGGCGGTTTAACATCACTTGCGGGTTCGCATCCCGTTTTAGCTCGATGACCATGCGCATTCCGTTGCGATCCGATTCGTCCCGCAGGCCTGAGATGCCGTCTAGCTTCTTATCCTTCACAAGATCCGCAATGGATTCGAGCAATCTCGCCTTGTTCACTTGGTAGGGAAGCTCGGTCACGATGATGCGGAGGCGGTTTTGGCCGTATTCTTCCAGTTCTGTCCGTGCCCGCACGCGCACACGACCGCGGCCTGTGGCGTAGGCTTGGCGGATTCCCGCACGACCCATGATGATGCCCTTCGTTGGAAAGTCGGGGCCTTTTAGATGCTCTAACAAATCGTCAAGCTCTGCCTCCGGGTTTTGGATTAGGCAGATGGTTGCGTCAATCGTCTCGCGCATGTTGTGGGGGGGGATGTTGGTGGTCATACCCACCGCAATACCCATACTGCCGTTGACCAGCAGATTTGGGAACCTTGCGGGCATGACACGCGGTTCTTTCCGTGTCTCGTCAAAGTTTGCGGTGAAGTCTACGGTTTCTTTGTCAATCTCCCGCGTTAGCTCGGCGGATAGCTTTGACATTCTTGCTTCCGTGTACCGATATGCCGCCGCAGGGTCACCATCGACTGAGCCGAAGTTGCCCTTACCGTCCACCAGCATGTAGCGCATTGAGAAATCCTGCGCAAGACGCACGAGTGCGTCATAGACCGATCCGTCCCCATGCGGGTGGTACCGACCTAACACGTTACCGACAGTGGTTGCGGATTTACGGAAGGCTTTCTCTGCTGTTAATCCGTCTTCCAGCATGGCGTATAGGATTCTGCGGTGTACGGGTTTCAACCCGTCCCGCACGTCGGGCAGGGCGCGGCCTACGATTACACTCATGGCGTAATCGAGGTAGCTGTCCTTCATCTCACGCTCAAGGTCTACTGTGACGATTGTTTGATTCGGATATGAGATATCCGGGTTTTTATCATTGGTTGCCAATGGTGACACCTGCCTTATACGTCAATGTTTTGTGCAAATTGTGCGTTCTCTTCGATATACACCTTGCGGGGCTCGACCTTCTCACCCATTAGGACTGTGAAAATCTCGTCCGCTTTCAGTGCGTCTGCAATCTCAATACGGTTTAGGATGCGGGTCTCAGGGTCCATCGTGGTTTCCCACAGCTCGTGCGGGTCCATTTCGCCGAGACCTTTGTTGCGGCTGATGTCTACCCGTGCTTTTTCGTCTGCGCCGCGTAGTTCTTTTATCATCTCGTCCCGATGCGCGTCGGAGTAGGCGTAGCGTACATTCTTGCCGCGTGCAAGCTTATACAGCGGCGGCTGTGCGGCGTAGACGTAGCCACCCTCAACCAACGGCCGCATGTAGCGGAAGAAGAAGGTCAGTAGCAGGGTGCGGATATGGCTACCGTCTACGTCGGCATCGGCCATGATGATGACTTTGTGATAGCGTAGCTTCTCTGCGTCAAAATCATCTCCCAGTCCTGCACCCAGCGCGGTGATGACAGGTGTTAGTTTATCGTTGCCGTATACCTTGTCTACACGCGCTTTCTCTACGTTTAGCATCTTACCCCACAGAGGCAAAATCGCCTGGAATCTGCTATCCCTGCCGCCTTTGGCAGAGCCGCCTGCGGAGTCACCCTCAACGATGTAGATTTCGGTTAGTTCCGGGTTGCGCTCGTTACAATCTGCTAATTTGCCCGGTAGGGTTGCACCCTCCAGCGCATTCTTACGGCGGATGTTTTCCCTTGCACGCTTTGCAGCCTCCCGCGCGCGGGAGGCGGTTAGGGCTTTTTCTACAATCGTGCGGCCTACGGCGGGGTTCTCTTCAAAGAAGGTGTCAAGCTCTTCCCCTACCATCTGTTCAACGAGGGAGCGGATTTCACTATTGCCCAGCTTTGACTTGGTTTGACCTTCAAACTGTGCCTCCATCAATCGCACGGAGATGACAACGGTCAGGCCTTCACGGCAGTCTTCGCCTGTTAGCTTCTCTTCGCCTTTTAAGAGACCCGCCTTTGCGCCGTAGTTGTTTAACACTCTCGTCAGCGCTGATTTGAAGCCGGTTTCGTGCATACCACCCTCACCCGTGCGGATGTTGTTTGCAAAGGATTGGATGATTTCACTGTATCCATCGTTATACTGCATTGCAACTTCGGCCTCTGACGTGCCTTGATCGCCTTTGATGTGGATGACACTCTCATGCAGTACGGTTTTGTTGCGGTTAATGTCCTCCACAAACTGCTTGATGCCGCCCTCGAAGTACATTTCGTCTTTTTTCTCTTGTTCTTCCCTTGTATCCTCGATGGAGATACGTAGGCCTGCGTTTAGGTAGGCCTGCTCTTTCATGCGGGTTTGCAGCGTGTTATAGTTGTAGATCAGTGTGTCAAATATCTGACCGTCGGGCTTGAATTTTACTGTGGTTCCTGTTTTGTCCGTGTCCCCGATGACTGTGATTTTTTGGGTAATGTCGCCTCGTTCGAACTTCATCTGGTGGACTTTCCCGTTGCGGTGAACCTCTACCTCCAGCCATTCAGACAGTGCGTTTACGACAGAAGCACCCACACCATGAAGCCCGCCGGAAACCTTATACCCGCCACCGCCGAATTTACCGCCCGCATGCAGTACGGTGAAGACAACTTCCAACGCGGAGGCACCCGTCTGCTCCTGAATGTCCACCGGGATACCGCGGCCGTTATCTTTGACGATGATGCTATTGTCCGGTGCAATTTCGACTATGATCTCGGTACAATAACCCGCGAGCGCTTCATCGATGGCGTTGTCTACAATCTCATAGACTAAGTGATGCAGACCGCTTTCGCTGGTTGAACCGATATACATACCAGGCCGTTTGCGGACAGCCTCCAACCCCTCCAAAACTTGGATTTGGGAGGCGTTATAGCTTTGGCCTTGTTCTACTTTTTCCAGTGATTCTGACATAATAAATGATTCCTGCCTCTCTCTTACCCTTCAAACCCGACTGCACTACTACGTTTTTGTAGCGTGGTCGTGGATAATTGACTTAAATAAACGGTGGAATCCCCACCAATTCCTGTGATGACGAAACTTTTCGGCAATTCATCCGCCACGCCTTGCACGTTGCCGCACCCTTCGGAATGGGTTAAGAATGCACGCGTAATGTGGGAGCTTGAGCAATTGTCAAGATCGAATATACCGATGATATCATCTTGTTTTACGATTGTATCTTGTCCTAAGTGTAGAAACAATGTTGCGGACATCCTTTCATTTCGTCTTTATAATACCGCGCTTGCCGCACAGGGCGATGTTTAGCTGACATTGCCGCTCTTCACGGTGAAGATTTGGCCGCCTGTTCGGCTGACTATGCCGTTATCCTCGCAACAGGTGATGAATACTTGCCCGCTTTGGATGCGGTTTAGTACAAAATCTTGCCGTGCTGCGTCCAGCTCGCTCAACACATCGTCTAACAATAATAGCGGATATTCACCGCGATCATCGAACAAAATGTCTCGCTCCGCCAGTTTCATGGATAGAGCCGCTGTCCGCGTTTGCCCTTGGGAGGCAAAGGCACGGGCAGTCTCGCCATTGATCTTTACCTCAATGTCATCCTTATGCGCACCTGAAAGGCATTGGCCTGAATCGATTTCAGCTTGACGCAACCGCGCTTGATGGGTGAGCAAATGCTCAAATAAAGCCGCTTTGTTCTCCATCGGATCCTCAATCGTTGACACTGTTTTGTAGGAGAGCTGTAACCGCTCCCGCCCACCTGAGAATTCGGTGTGTACTTTGTCTGCATATGGGGCGAGCTTTGCCACATAGAACGCTCTGTATGAAATGATGTGCGCAGAAGCCTTCGCAAGCTGGATGTTAAAGTCATCTAACGTGGAAAGTAGCGCCGGATTTTCTCGATGGTCTTTTAATATACGGGTCTTGTGGCCGTATAGCTTTTGGAACTCCGCCAGCCATAGGGCGTATTTGGGACGTATCTGGCTTAGACTCAAATCCAAAAACCGCCGCCGGTTCGCCGCACCGCCTTTGATTAGCTCCAGATCGTCCGGCGAAAATAGAACTGCCAGTACTTTGCCGGATAGATCTGCTGATCGCTTCTGCCTTACACCGTTTAGGAAAATCCCCTTCTTCTGACCTCTTTTAAGCCTGATTTCGATAGTCTGTTCGCGCCCTTCTGAGGAGACTTGCGCTTGTATGGCGGCGTTTGTTTGGTCGTGTTGGATGAGTTCCTTATCGTACCGCGTTCGGAAGCTTTGCGCACCTGTTAGGTAGTAGATGGATTCTAACAGATTGGTCTTCCCTTGGCCATTCTCGCCGATGATGATGTTTGTGCCTTGCGTGAAGGCAACCTCACCTTCGTTGTAGTTGCGGTATCCTGAGATGGTAAGCTTGTTTAAAATCATACCGTGGCTAAGGCCCGTCTGCAATTGTGATTATTGCGTCCCCCATTTGTACCTGATCCCCTGTGCGGCACTTTTTACCTCGTATATCACAAACCTCACCATTTATTTTGACCTCACGGTTTAACACGCGGATTTTTGCTTCACCGCCTGTTTGGACGAGACCTGTGAATTTTAAAAGTGCATCTAACCGGATGAAGGGAGTTGTTATGATGACGGTTTTTTTCATATTAACTATCCCCCGTCTTCAGTCGGACGGGTAGGACAAGGTAGGTGAAGCTTTCACTCTCATCTGTCGGGCTGATGACGCAGGGTGAAACGCTTGTGCCAAGCGAGATAGTGACCGTATCCGCCGGAGTGGCTTTCAAAGCATCTAACAGGTATTTGTTGTTGAAGCCGATTTCCAGTTCTTCACCGTCCCCTATTATTTTGCATTCGTCACTTGCTTTTCCTAGGGCGGTTGCTGTGAATAGGCTTACTTTTCCGTCTGAGAATACACAGCGTACAGGGCTTTTTAACTTTTCGTTGATGATAAGCGATACACGGTCTACCGCTTCGATTAGGGTGCGCTTTTCCACAGTTAGGTGGGTTTTGTTGTTCTGCGGAATCGCTTGGCGGTAATTTAGAAACTCGCCTTCCAGCCTTCGAGAGATAACCACAGTCGCACCAATTGCGAATAGGATGTGCTTTGCGCCTAAGGTTATTTTAACCAGATCTTCAGAATCTGAGGCGATTTTTTCTATTTCATGCAGTGCACTGCCCGGAACTACGAAACTGCAATCTGACATGTCTGTTTTTTCTTCTAACTTCTCTTGCCTGCGGGCTAGACGGTATCCGTCAACCGAGACGATGGTTAGAGTGGAACCTTCCAGCTCAAACAGGCTGCCTGTGTGTATGGGGCGGCTTTCATTGTCGCTGACTGCAAAGATGGTTTCTGATATCATGTGCTTGAGCGTACTCTGTGGGAGTGTGATAGCATTTTCTTCGTCTACAGAAGGTAGCTCCGGATAGTCTTCGGCGGGGGTGCCGAGGATGTTGAATTTACTCAGCCCGCAGGTGATGGTTGCCATATGATCATCCCCTACTGTGAAGGAGATGATGTCACTCGGTAGACGGCGGATGATTTCGCCGAGCAGTCTTGCGTTTAACACGATGGCGCCGGCGGCAAGAACTTCTGCCGGGATCTCGGTTTTGATGCCGGTTTTTAGGTCGTAGCCTGAGATTTTCAGGTGGTCACTTGCTTCCAGCAGAAGCCCCTCTAACGCGGGGACTGCACTTTTGGCTGAGGCGACTTTGCTGGTTACCGTGATGGCGGATAGTAGTTGTGCCTTCTCGCAGGAGAATTTCATTTTGGCCTCCGTTCTAGTAAGAGAGTATGTCTTATATGATTCGTCGTAATAGCCGTAGTAGCGAAATATGTTGGAAAGTGGAGAGGGGCATTGAAAAGACTGAGGTTTGGAGGTGGAAGGGCTGTGGGGAAAATTGTTGGAAGATGGGAGATGGGTGTGGGGAAATCGGAGGAGATTTTTTTCCACAGAGATTGGAGGAGTTTTCCACGGGAAAATGTGGAGAACAAGGGAAGTTTAATTTCGTTCAGTTATGTTATTTTCAATATCCCGAATTGTGTCCTGAAATTCAGGCTTTTCTCGGATGATAGCCTCAATTTTCTGGATTGAACTTAGTACAGAGGAATGATCCATACCGCGACCGCTTTTTCCTTTGTATTCCTTCCCGATGTTCACGAGTGATAGGTCTGTAAGCTTGCGGATTAGGTACATGGATATCTGACGGGCAAGCGCTGTATCCCGCATTCTGCCGCTGCCCCTTACATCCTCCATCGAGAGACGGTAGAAACGTGCGGTTTCTTGGATGATGATTTCCGGCGTTGGCAGGAACTCTTTATGAAGCATGTCCTGGATGGTGCGCAGAGCCGCATCTTTATTGTCGATCTCTGCGCCTAATAGCTCGCCATAGGCGGTTAGCATTTTGACTGATCCCTCCAACTGTCGAATGTTGGAGCGGAAATGTTCGGCTATATAATGGGCGACATCGTCGGGCAGGGTGAAGCCTAGCTGCATTGCTTTGTTGCGGATGATTGCCATCCTTGTCTCGTAATCCGGCGGGCCAACGTCCGCAAGCAGACCCCATTCAAATCTGCTTTGCAGTCGATCCTCTAACAACAGAATGTCCTTCGGGGGACGGTCGGAGGTTAGGACGATTTGGCATTGGGATTCATATAAGGTATTGAAGGTGTGAAAGAACTCTTCCTGCGTGCTTTCCTTTCCCGCGATGAACTGAACGTCATCCATCAGCAAAAGCTCGGCAGAGCGGTATTTTCTGCGGAATTCTTCTGTCTTGCTCGCCTGGATTGAGGTGATTAGCTCATTTGTGAACTGGTCGCCTTTGATGTAGACGATGTTTGTGTCCGCTTGCCGTTCCTTCACTGCTTGACGGATGGCGTAAAGCAGATGCGTTTTCCCAAGGCCTGAGTTCCCGTAGATGAACAGAGGGTTATAGGCTGCCGCCGGCTTTTCTGCTACGGCTTTCGCGGCGGCGTGGGCGAACTTGTTGTTGGAACCTACTACAAATCGGTCAAACGTTAGATCGCCCAGACCTTCTGAAGAGGTGGAGGGGTTATGCTCTTTCTTCTTCAGAAACGGGTCGAGCTCCCCTTCTCCTAATATTAGCAGGCCGAATTCGCCGGAAAATAGTTCAAATAACGCATCCTGTATGTTTTGTAGGAAGCGGGATTCGATTACGTTTTTCTTAAAGTCAGAGGGGCAGTGGATGACCAAATGGCCACTTGTAACCTCCACCGCGACGGTGTCGGAAAACCAGGTATCTATCGCGGTGGAGGTGAGGTTTTTTGATAGGATCGCTAACACGCGGCCCCATACATCTTTTGCTGACGTCATAACAACACGGCCCCCAAACCTTTCCATAGCTAGAAAAATAGTCAATACCTTGCAGGTAATATACAGGCAGACTTAGTTAGAGATAGTATATCAAATACCGCAAGGATGTGCAATGGTTTTGCAAAAATGCCTTATGTTTTTCCACAATCCTGTGGAAAAACATGGACTACTTTAATCGAACCTTGCAAAATTGGTGAAAATCAAGTAAGATGAAAATAAACGATTACCCTGGAGGCATCTGCCGCCAGGGATACTCTGCGTTTTGAACAAAGAAAGGCTTCTCTATGCAGGCATTGACAAAATTTAAATCAGGACAAAACCCTTTTTCTGAACTGACTGATGCACTTTCTGACCTGAAAAGCCCAATCCTCGTCAGTGGGGCGGGGGAGATTCATAAGGCTCATTTGACTGCTGCTGTGACGGATTATGCCGGGCGGCCTGTTTTGTTTGTGGCTTCGGATTATGCTGAGGCCAGGCGTGTCGGGACTGATATTTCCGCTTTGATGGGAGTGAACCCTCTATACCTCACAGGGCGGGACTTGACTTTTTATCCGGTCGATGGCGTATCGCGGGAGATTGAGCAGCAGCGTATTGCTGCGCTTTATGCCATATCCTGCAGTCGTGCACCTTTGGTGATTGCCACGGTGGATGGCTTATTACAACGTTGTATGCCACAGGCTACGCTGCTCGATTGCGTTGATACTATTAAGGTAGGGGCGACCCTTGACCCGCAGGTGTTATCGGAGCGCTTGGTGCGAGCCGGCTATCGTCGGGCGGAGCAGGTTGAGGGGGTGGGACAGTTTGCGCTTCGGGG
>JGI990J12352_1000252_pt1 | contig 12697 bp, 15 predicted proteins | sample Intmic4MA4BA4MSA_FD_12352 | JGI IMG/M metagenome (IMG submission 12352) | reverse complement strand
CAAATTTTTTAATCAACATCAAGTTTATTCTTGATAATTGAGATCTGTTTTGTCTTATTTTCCTTATTGCCTTTCCTAACTTTTTCAAGTGAAAAAATCATGTCGCTTGAACGATTAAAATATCCTGTACCTTCTTTAATTATCTTTGTGTTAATTCGCTATTTTTTTCATATACTGATTCTCCCTTTCATTATTTTCTTTCTACATTGGTTAAACAGAAAAATACAAGGACTATTTAACCGAACTCCTTTAAATTATCGCCCTTATATATTTCAAGAAATTTAAAATGCCAGTTCAAGTTTTTCTTGTCATAACGTTCTAAATAAAAACACAAATAAAAAGAACCCTTTGTCCAATCGAAATTGCTGGATAAAGGGTTCTGTCACGCAAACTGTTAAAGCTCGCCTGAAGCGATTCTTCTTTTCTGGATTCCTGCACGATAAGATGAAAGATGTAAGCCAAACGTAAACAGTCCAATAATCCCCCAGACGATGTATCTTTCAATCGTAGTCACATTGCCTGAATCGGTAAACATTAGATAACTGAACCACCATCCCCAGAATAATGAGAAGAGTGGGGATAGTAGGAAAAGCCCAACTTTCGTTCTTTGGAGTCCAATCGAGACTATCGCTGATATGACACAAATTAAAATGATGATTGTTGGATTTAGCTCCGTTCTGGTGAGTAAAATACTGCGCATTAAAATGCCGAAAAAGATACTTTCAAAAATACTGATATGATTGAAAAAAAGTGAAATAGCTCCGAGTCCTAGTTGAAGAAGGATAAATATAAAGAAAGTTTTCATGTGAAGTCGCCCCTTCTGCGAATCAATTTCTGTTACCCTTATTTTATCACAAAACGACATGATTAGCTATAGGTCATGGAAATGATTTAGCAACTTTAAAGAAATAATTTTAGTACACAAGATTCGAATTGATTATCCACTGAAGTTCCCATCTAAAATTATATTCTTCTCAGCAACAATTGGAATGTCAACACCCTATGTATATTATTATAGTATTAAAATGTATAAAATCATTTTTTTACTAGCGTGAATTTTCATTATAATAAAAGCCACAAGTTGGAATTATCCAATCGTAGCTCTCTGTGATTATAGATTTCAATTTTATATTTTATTATTTGATATCAGTGTTTCTGGTTGTTGTCTATATATACATAACCCATGTGAATGGTTAACAACTTCATCAGCTTTCTTTTGCTCTTGCACAACGTAGTTATGATGCGTGTGGAAATGATGAATATCCTGTGTGATTACTGGTTGGATATGCTCCACTTTTTGGTGATGATGAAACACGTTTGGTGCTGCACACAAAGCTGGCTCAACAACAACCTGTGGTGCCATTTGGGTATTTTGACAAGCTCCACCTACAGGAATAACTGGACCTGGTGCTAATGTCGATGGACAAACAGGCATAATAGGCGCCACCATTGGCATTATTCCGCACATTGGTCGCGGCATTGGACGACCAAAACAAGGACGTGGTCTTGGACAACATCTTCCGAACATATAAAAAACTCCCCTCATATAACAAAAATTAAGCTAAATTGTCGCTTACAGTTCTATTATATTAAATAGGGAGTTTGTCTGCTATGGCTACTGCCTAAATTAGGCGAATTGTTTTAGTACTTCTAAAGATTACTCCTAATAGCTACATCAAATACCTACGTTTAAGTTAAATTAATTAATTTTTCAACCATTCTTAAACCGTACAGGACACTTTCTATTAACCCGTGGTATGTTAGTTGTCTTGAATTATAAAATTAACGATGCACGAAAAGTTACTAAAACCCATATGATGAGTCTTGATACCTTTAAATTGTTAGAATTTGGTTTCCTTGGAATCAATCGTTGATTCAAATCATGTTCTTTACTAAAATAACCAGATTTTTGCATCAACACTGACACTATCAAACCAGATATTGCTCTCATAAAAAGTGCATCTGGAATTGCAATTTCATATTCGCTTGGACGCTAAAAATTAAAATGTATTTGATATAAATGCTTTACGCTCCCCGTTTTCTATATTTTCATCCATTCAATCATTTCGCTTGCTGTTATCTCGCCCACTCCTTATCTATTCTTGGAAATCATCTTACTCTTTTTATTATTTTACTATAAAACGATTCAAGCTACGACACATCCAGCCACCGAACATTCTTTGAATATTATTTCTTTCAGATAGCAAACGAATTGGTATACAAATTGCGCAGCTACATTTGCTTGTCGGGGCTGATATGCTCGACTTCATTTTTACACTTGAATCCGTTAAACCAGGCACGCTCTTCGAATGGTTTTTTAGTTGAGAATTTGGTTGGTTCTGCTGCAACACCGATTGGTAAGTAGCTAATCAAGTCGTATTCAGCAGGAACGCCAAGAATATTAGCCATCTGACGACCTTGGTCATCATCATCTTTGACAGTTCCTTCGTACCAACAACTTTCATAACCCATTGCAACCGCTGCAACAAGGATATTTTGAATCGCTGCCGAGTAATCTTGTACGTTAAAATGACGTTCCTTATAAGCTGGGATTTTTTGCGTTAAAACACAGATAATTGCTGGCGCTGGTTGCCACTTTAATGGTATGCAGACTTCGGTCAACCTTGCTAAAATTTCTGGGTCATCAACTGCGATCAAGCTGACCGTCTGCTTATTACTTCCTGATGGTGCTGATAAGCCAGTTTCTATAATTTTGATTAAATCTTCCCGTGGGATTGGGTGGTCGATATATTTTCCACGGTAGCTGGTTCTTGCTAACATTGCATCAATTGTCTTCATTATGATTTCCCTCCAATCCGTTGCAGTAATATCAAAAATATCAAACTCTCGAAAATAGATCGAAATCAGTACCTTTTCGAGAGTTTGGATTTCAACGCTCTTGTCAACTATTACAGCGTATCTAAATACGCCAGATCCTCATCTGAAATTATGAAATCTAGTTTCGTGTTATCAACGATTCGCTGAGCGTTGTTCGATTTTGGTAATGGTAAAATATCTTTTTGTAGCACATATTTGATGCACAGTTGCGCAATCGAAACACCGAGCCTATCAGCCATTTTTGCAACTTCTTCATTGTCAAGCAGACGACCAGTTGCAATTGGCGAGTAACCTTGAACAAGAATGTCATGCTCGCGACAAAAAGCCACTGCTTCTGCTTGTGTATTCCCGATATGATAAGAAATCTGGTTAACCATTGGTTTGATTTCACAGTTATCAAGGATGTTTTTCATGTCTTCCACGAAGAAGTTTGAAATCCCGATTGACTTGACTTTCCCAGCGTTATAGAATTCTTCGAGGGCGCGCCATACAGCAATATTTTCTTCATAATAACGATGACCTGTTTGCCATGGTTTATCCCATGGTTGTGGCGCGTGGATTAATAACAAATCAATGTAATCTAAGTCAAGTTTTGCTAACGACGATTCGATATTCGCAACTGCTTCCTCGTAAGTTTTAATTTCAGCTGGGACTTTTGTCGTGATAAATAACTCTTCACGTGGAATGCCAGATGCTCGAACCGCTTTACCAACACCCTCTTCGTTGCCGTATCCAGAAGCCGAATCAATATGGATATAACCAGCTTTTAAAGCCACCTCAACCGCTACAACAGCATCCTCATTTGAAATCTGCCAAGTACCAAAACCGATTTTTGGGATTTGAACCCCATTATTTAAAACAAAATTTTCTTTTAACATACTAAACCCTCTCCTTTGTTTTGTTATACTAAATAATGTTTGAAATGTCTAAATAAAACGCCGTTACTTTTATACCAATCAAGGAAAAGATGACGATCATGCCCAAAGGTACATTAGAAAGAGTTGACATAGAATGGTGCGAAAAGAACCGTTTTCATTAGATGTTTAAAACGTTAGTTAGTATTAGTTATTTAATAAAATATTCATTCCAACTTCGGCAACTTCTAAGTCCTGATCCCCTTCAGCACCGCTGAAAGTCACGTAATAATTACCATTTAATGTACCACCACCGAAATTCTCGAATTCACCAGCTAGTGGCAACATTGTCCCACTTGGCTGTCCAGTGCGAACCATTTCCATTAATTTCGAGCAGGCGATACTGTAAAAGTTACCCCAGCTATCAAATTCTTTTCCATGCTCTACTAGTTGCATACTGATTTTTCCATTAGCATCTTTTTCAGCAATCGCCATTACACCAACGATTCCCATCGCCGTTGCTTTGGTCGACATTGCTTCAAATGCCTTATTCCATTTTTCCATCATAAACCACCTCCTTCGCATAATTAGATAAACTTCAACACAACAAGTTTTAATGTTTTCCTGAAACCATTTAAATTTATCTTACCAAAGAGAAATACCAATACCTTTTAGTTTCTGAATAGCTTCAATAAAGAAATAATCAGCATAAGTCATTGTAATATGACGTCCCGTTTCGTCATGATATGCAGCAGAGCAATTTTGCACAATCGCATCACATTCTTGACTAAAATCTGTACGAAGGTCATAGATGGCTTTTAAGATTTTCACCGCCGCATTTTCATAAATTTCTTTTTCATCACCTGATACCTGACGCGCAATTTCTAATAATCCCGATGCCATAATACAAGCACCACATGAATCTTCCCATGCTGGCTCTGCTGGTTGTTTAAAATCAAGTGGAACAAGTCCGTCTGCTCTTAAATTTGAAATACAGAAGTTGGCAACCTTTTTAGCCGCATCTAAATATTTGTGATCATTAGTATGAATATAGCTAATTGTAAATCCATATACCGCCCAAGCCTGACCACGACTCCATGCAGAACCTTGGTCATATCCTTGACCCCCATAATTTTTAATCATCTCGCCCGTCTGCGGGTCAAATTCAACAATATGTTTAACCGATCCATTAGGATGAAAGAAATGCGCGAGCGCCATATCAGCGTGATTCACAGCGATATTATAAAAACGTGGATCTCTTGTTTCCATTGATGCCCAGTAAAGTTGTGCAAGATTCATCAAACAATCAATAATCGCCCATCCACGAACATCGCGTTCAAGTGGCATCCCCTCTGGCTGATACTCATAATCTGATGGACCATTCCAAGCACGAATAAATGCCCCCGATGGATTATATCTTCCTGCTAACAAATTCGCTGCATGCAGATTTGTTCTGCGAGATTTTTTATTGCCAGTCAAACGATAATTTGCGCCTGCGGTCAAATGAAACATAAAGCCAGAATCATGATCAACTTCATAAAAATCTAGCACTATTTTTTCTAATTTATCTTCTAAAATCTGCGCATAATCGGCATATTTTTGTTCATTTGTATCTTGATATAGCAACCACATAATCCCGCCCCAAAATCCATTTGTCCACCAGTTTAACCAGTTATGCGACCGATCATCGTAACTTCCATCTGCAGTTGTTGTATATGGTACTTTGTTCTTATTCTTGTCACTAACCCATGCCATTTTCTCACGTATTTTTTGGGTAGCATCATCAATCCACACCATATTTTCTTGCACATTAATCACCTCTTATAGTACATTATTTAAAGTATAATTTTTACTTGCTTGTTCATTCCTTTTGCTAACCAAATATTGCCTTCATTAGTCAAACTTGGAACATTTTCCCATACTTGAGAATCTGTTGCTGCACCTAAAACCGCACTAGCCAAAACGTAAGTTCCTGGTGTCAACTCTGCCATTAATGTTGGTAATGCCGTACGTGGGTAATTTAAATTCGTATTAGCCTCAGGGAAAATAATTTCATGCTGGTCGAAATTCAATAAATTAACTATACCACTTACCTCGCCGCCTTCGCGTTGATAAGCGATTCCATCACTATTCTCAACAATATTGTGTGCGCCCTCAGTATTTATCGAGAATCCACCTTCTGCTAATGATAACTTACGACCAGTTTTAACAACATGAAGCCTAATATGCCAAGGCATCATCGGAATAACGTATGTTTCGATAGAAACATCATCCCACGGTTTCCATGTTGAAGATAAATAATCTTCTTTAATTTTATACTCTTGGACGCCAAAACGCATGCGATAATAGTCATCATTTTCACTTACTGCAAGTGTTGAATCAAAGGCCCCATGACCTAAACCAATCGCCCCTTTTGAAACACTAAATCCAAAAGTTGTAGAATAAACAAATTTTTCATACTTTGAATCCGCATGAGCCGGCGTAAAAGCACAATGTTGACCAACCGGAAACAGCTGAACTTGTGCACCTCTTTCATCTCGACAAATAATTGAGCGAGCCTCACTGATCACAAGTTGCTCAGGCACTTCTGGAACAATTTCTGCAACTGTCCAAAATGGATGTTCTTCTGGAATACTTAAAAAGATAAAGGCTTTTAGCGCCCAGTAAGGCGAACCAAATGCGTTATAACCCTCTGCCATAATAAGATTTCGATAATAATAACCAATCGTCAACTCGCCACTTGCAGTAAAAATATCCTGCTTAAACCAATGGCGCAAATTCTGCAAACACAAATGCTTAATCTCACCCCAAGGAAGTGCCTCAACATCAGCAAACGCAAGCGCCCCCCAAAAAGCCGACTGTGCAAAACGATAAGTCATACTTCGACCAAAAGGAACTGCCTCACCATCATCCGTAAAAAACGATTTGAAAGTCCGAGCAAACTTAACCGCTCGTTCCTTAAACAAAGGTGCATAAACAAGATCTTCATCGCCAACTACTTTAACATAAATAAGGGCGTAAAAATGAATCGCAAAAGGAACATAATAATCAATCTGATTTGGATTCCCATCAACGTACCAACCATCACCTAAATAATACGAATTAATATCCTTTAAATCACTTTCCATCTGCTCTTTACTATAACTCACACCACAATTCTTAAATCCTAAATTGACCAAAATTCGAAAAAATCGCCAATTATTTGCTGGCATATCATAATCATTGATTTGATTTAACCACCGATACAAATTTTCCTGCTCCTCACTTGAGGCATCATCCCAAAACTTCTTTCTAGCAAGGCATAAACCTGTAGCTAGAACTGCCATTTCAACCATTTTTTGATCAGTCCCAGAAATCTGACCCCAATAGCTTTCACTATTTGGATCAACCCCAGCTTTAATTTTTTTCATGTATTCAGCTAAATCTGGATAATCTCCGCCACCGACTAAAAATGGAATAACACCCCATAAAGGTCGTAAAACAGCCTCAATTTCTCTTGTTCTTTCTTCATAAAGGCTACCACCATTTTCTAACATCAAACCATACTTTGATGTTTTAAAATACTTCTTTAGCGGTGTCAAAATTTCTAATAAGGCGTTTTGCGCATCTGTTTTTGTCGTTAAAGGATTTTTCATTAATTTTTGATTGTACATGTAAAGCCTCCTTATCATAAAGGTCAATCAAATGACCAAACTTTCACGTAGTCAATTTCATATATATACGGCAGTTGAGCATCATCAACTTCACCACCGAACATCCCACCGACTGCCAAATTCAATAGCAAGTGGAACGGTTGGTTAAAAGGCCACGCCTCGAAATTATCAAGTTTAGGCGTTCCATCAACACATTTATCACGGTAGAAAGTCACTATATGACGATCATTCACATAATAAGCAATCGAGTCTTCGCGCCAGTCACATGTGAATTTATTAAAGCTCTCAGTCAATCCATCAAACTTCTCAACCAAGGTTTCCTGCGTGTTAATCGTGTGATTGTAAGTCTGGCTATGAACGGTGAAATGCACATCCTGCGGGTCAGCACCCCACGCGTATTCCATCAAATCAATTTCACCACAAAGTGGCCAAGGACACCCATCACGATTTTCCGGCATCATCCAAAACGCAGGCCAACTTCCCTTACCCTTTGGTAATTTCGCCGACATTTCAATACGACCATGCATAAAAGAAAATTTACCAGCAGTATTAATCCGTGCCGACGTATGATTCCGATGCTCGCGTTGTTCTAGTAATGCTTTAATTGTTAACTTACCATCGGAAACAAAACAATTCGCTAAATCATCCGTATAATACTGAATCTCATTATTAGCCCAATTTCCGCCCGTCTGATGCGTCCATTTTGTTGGGTCAGGCTTACCTTCATAATCAAATTCGTCGCTAAAAATTAATTTCATTGAAAATCCACCTTTCGTAATCTGATTTGCCCATTCAAAACTTTCACTTGAACTTCTACTCGTTCCGCTTCTAACAAGTCAATCACAATCAAAAATTCACCAGATTCAGTAATTTCGCTTTTTTGACCGTTGATACCATTTTGTTCGATTAAAACCAGTGTACCACTTTCGGCAATCCCTGTAAAGATTGCTTTTTGACCCGTTGCAACAGAGTTCACACTGTATGTGGCAAACTCTTCAGCATTGATTTCCAATAAGAAACGATCCCATTGCGTATCGAAAGCAAATTGATTCTCACCACGTTGCCACTCTTCAACGATTTTCAACCCAAATCCTTTGCGATATCCGAAATTTGTCTCAGACGAGTTCCCACGACCACCAGGCATTTCATTGATGAGCCTTTCCTCAAAATCGGTCGCGCGAATGGTGTAGGGTGCTAAACGGAATATATGGTTCGTAATCGACTGATTTAGCTGACAATTTGCGAATTTGATATTCTCAATATATTCATCCAGCAGCCGCTGCGCCTCAGCATATCCTGGGTGTGGACCGCCTTTGCTATACTCAATAATCTGTTCCCAACCAGTCGGCGTTTTAATCGTAATCGGACAATTATCTTTGCCCATCTTCTTATATGGCCACAAGTTATAACCGATGCCATACTCAAGCGACAATGGGAAAAACGCCGAAAACCATTCTGGCTTATTCTCACCAGTTTCACCGAGCCATAACGGGACATTCCATTTTTCTGATAGAGCTAACCACTCATCCAAAGAAGCCCGTTCTGGATGACAAGCGTAACGATGGAAATGAATCACGTAATTATCGTCATACTTACGGTCGAAAACTCGTGCATTAGTTGCCCAACGATGACCCTCAATCGAGATTAAATGCTTGTCGTCGTGCTTTCTAATCACACGAATCGTTTCTTCGTAGAATTCAATTAGTTTTGGGACAAGATGTTCATAACACACCATGTCCCCATGGGCTGGTCGAATCGGCTCGTTTAACAGGTCGTAACCACCAATCGTTGGATTATCTTTATAACGTTTTGCGAGTTCTTCCCATAACGCCAAGGCTTTGTTCCATGGGTCGGAATCAATAAATAAACGCGGGACATCATCAACACAATCATCAATGTTAGCACCAGTTTGTCCACCAGGCGCCCCGTGTAAATCAAGAAATACATATAACTCGTACTTTTCACACCACTGCACACATTGATCAATTAGTTCAAACCCGTCTTCTTTCCAAACAAGACCAGGCTCGTCTTCGAAGAAATGGCGCCAATTAAACGGAATTCGCACCGAGTTATAGCCGAGGTCTTTCATGTGCTTAATATCAGCTTCTGTGATATAATTTCCCAGGAAATTATGCCAAAATTCGGCAGCTTTTTTCGCACCAACCAGCTCCGTGATAACTTTTTCAATCCGATGCGGTCGGTCAAAACGAGTACTCCCCATCGACATCCACATATAACCCTCACAGAGTAACCAATTTCCAAGACCCCAACCAGTCAACAACACCTCATCGCCAGCATCGTTAACAATTTTCGTCCCTTGCGTTTTGAGAAAACCATTAAAAATATTTTGCTTTACCATTACCAAAACACCACCTTTATTATAATAAAACTTTTTTCGGTTCTAATTTCACAATATAAATAATCGGAATTAGCGTTGCAATTGCCACGGTTCCAAGTCCGACTGTATAAAACAGGATAATAATTTCCGTTGATAAACTTGTATCAAAGGCTTCGAGCATTAATTCAGGGGTTAATTCGCGTTGACCAAAATAGATTTCCATCGTACTAGGAAAACGTTCCCACCAATCACGACTTTCATCAAAAGCAATCATCTCGTTACGAAGTATATTTTGCGACATTTGATTCGAAATAATATTCCCGACAAACAGAGCAATCATAATCCCAACCACCGATACAACAAGAACCTCTGTTAGAATCTGCCATAAAATTTTTGACCGTTTTTCGCCGAGCGATAAGTAAATTCCAATTTCATGGCGTCGGTCATGTAAGAATAATGTTACAACTAATGTAATTACTAAAATAGCTGCAATGATTGCACCCCACATCATCACATTAGTAATATTCATAATCCAACCGTACAACCGTCGGCATCTGGCGCCGCAAGTTCAACTCCATACTCGCCACGGCATTATTAACCGTGATTACCCCTGAAATCACTGATCCAAGTATCACTAATAAAACAGTTAGTACGACCGAGTTAAGTAGGTTTCTTTTGATATAAATTAAAGCACGTTTAGTAGGTTCCATAATATTACTTACCCCTCCAACCAGTTAACCTGCTGCTTCAAAATCAGATGATTCGCCAACCAGCACACACTACAAATTAACATTAATATCCGATATGCGGTTATTTCTGGTAATAACGCTGCAATCACAAGTGTCGTTAATAACCCCACGACTCGACCGAATGCAATCGGAAATTCGGTAGCAATCAGGAATTCTTCTTTCGTGTGATGGCTATCTTCCTCTGACTTGTTCGCTAGTTGAAATTTGACCGACTGCGAAATATTGTTCCCCCACGATTGGACAACACCAATACCGATAAAAACGACAATCAACGCTGGAATGTTGGCAAAAACACCGAGTCCAAAGAGGATAATAAAATGAATAATCGCTCCGACCAAATGAACTTGTCGCTGATTCTTCATGCTAATCCGCCGCGTAATCCACATCGCACTCAAAACGCTAATAATCGCCGTCACTGAATTGAAGTTCCCCACTTGCAATTCTGAATCGAGCACTGCAAAAGCAAACAATACGAATGTCTGCATAAAAATGTGAGTACTAAAACCAAAACTCATACTGTACAACTTCGTTGCCATCCAATACTTATTTCCTTTAACCGCTAAAACAGGTAACGCATTGAGTTGTTTCTCTGATTTAAAACCTTGGATTCTAAATGATAAAAACACTGCGACCAGTTGTAAAATAACCGCAACCGCAAACAAAATATAATAACCAGTAAAACCAGTAAAGGCAACGATGATAAAACCTGAGACCGTCGGCACAAATATTCCAAATGAATTCCCGAAAATCTGCTGAATTCCGAAGAATTTCCCACGGGATTCGTCATCAACAACCCGAGCCAATAAGATATTCAGTGCACACCAATAAAGACCATTTCCGATACCGTGAACAATCCCGAGCGGAACAAGCAGGACTCCGATCCACGGTTGTAACAAAAGAATCATTAAATAATACAACAATGTAAAAATAATTCCCAGCCGCATAATCGTCGTTACGTTGTACTTCGTCAGCATCTGCGTTCCAACCAAAAACGCAACCAATAATGTCGCTGCAAACAAAACATTTTGCCCAACAATCAAGACAATACTACCAGTTGCTTGAAACAAGAAAATATTCAAAAAGCCGCCCGCAAACGCATTCCCTGCAGCGAACAAAATGACAATTCTAAGCAACCGCCTAGCATCACCAAAAATCCCTTTTTTAACATTTTCCAATCCAATCAACTCCAAAATATTCAAGATTATTTCCGATTAAATTCTGAAAATATTTTAATTAAACTACCAACGTAGGAACTAAAATCACAGCGGAATAGTTCTTTGTTCTAGTAATTTAATCAACCTTTACATTACCACTACTAACACCTTTTTCGGCATCACCTAGTGGCAACCATTCAATTAATTTCAAGATATACTCGCCCCAGTAATCCCAATCATGGGCACCTGGACTTTCAACATAAGTATGATCAATACCTTTATCATTTAAGAACTTGTGGAAGTCACGGTTTGGTTCTAGTAAAAAATCTTCAGTTCCACAACATACATACATTTCTGGGATTAATTTTTCTTCTGCTAAGCGATTCTCAATGATATAACGTGGATTAATATCCGTTTCCATCATTTTATCAATATTACCGAAAATTGTTTCATAATAATCACGACGCCGAAAGAAAATCGGTTCGTCATTTGTCGAAGATAACGCCATATCTAAAACAAAGCCAGCTGAAAGGGCACCGATATAACCGAAAGTATCGCCATATTTTAATCCATTACGAACCGCACCGAAGCCACCCATTGAAAGACCCGCAATAAATGTATCTTCACGCTTATGTGATAGTGGGAACAAATCACGTGTAAACTCAACTAATTCACGACCGATAAACTCGCCATATAAATTCCCAGTTTTCGGATTATCAACATAAAAAGCATTGTCGCCTGAGGGCATGATTACCGCTAAATTGTGATCATTTGCATAATCTTGAATCCTTGTACTTGACATCCAATCAGTACAATTACCAAAAATACCATGTAATAAATACAACGTCTTAAATGGCTTTTTCTCTGGCTCAGGCATTCCCAACGGTAAGAAAACAAACTTATCAACTGGAACAATCGCCATAAAAGCCGTCTGTCGCATCAATGTTTTTGAAAAGAAATTAATATTAATTTGTGCCATGATATGACCAGCTCCTATCAATTATTTATAAAACGAGTAAACACTTACATCAACAATTATAGACGAGCCAAAACCTTTTAGCAATAGCTCTTGACCACCTTGACACAAGTTTCAACTTTAGTAACTGGTTTT
>JGI990J12352_1000251_pt1 | contig 12700 bp, 15 predicted proteins | sample Intmic4MA4BA4MSA_FD_12352 | JGI IMG/M metagenome (IMG submission 12352) | reverse complement strand
TAAGCAATATGAAAGCAACGTTAAGTACAACAAAAAAGCAGCGTGTACAACAACAGTTGAGCAACTTAAAAAAATAAAAAACCCCTTGACATAAAAAATAATTTACAACAAGGGAGTGTATTAATAAACTAAACCTAAAGCATTAAATATTTGCGCGCCAGTTGCTGCGTTATCAAAATATAATAAATTTCTGTTAGCCCAGGACTGCAACATTTTTTTGTGAGAAGCGCCGTTGATATCAATAAAATTATTAAGTTTAAGGCATTTAGCATTTTGATTAGAATTTATTTTGAACACATATTTTTTGCCTGAGGTAGTTGAGTGAAATTTGAAGACGCCATAATCAAGATAAAGAACAAGAACCTGTTTAGAATTTTCTCTTTTTTGAGGTATAATATTGAAGTTATCGTCTCTGAAAATATTATTTTCAAGGTGGTCTTCGCCTAAAAGAGCAGCAAGTCTGCCGCTAACAGAAGAATTTGCCGTAGCAACAAATTCTGGTGCAGATTTTGGATCTTCCATGTAAGCAACGACAAGCAGACCGTAGTTGTCATAAATACAACGTGTTTCACCTAATTTTATATCAGAAAGTGTGAAGCGTTCTAAAACAGGACAAGAGCGTGAGACAGTGTTACCTAAAAGAACAATTTTAATTTTTTCTGTTCTAGCAATTGATTCTATTATGCTGGCAAGTTTGCGTGGATTATCATAGTTATGAAGAGTAATTTTTTCTGGAACGAACTCATCAATAATGATTTTAGTGAAGCCAGCAAAATTGTTCCGCTTAATATTAGCAAAGCTATTTAGACTAAGAATATAACCAACAAATACACCATCTACGATTATAGTACCTGATTTAATTGAAGCGTTTATAGTTTTTGCAGAGTCAACAAGGTTATTATCTTCATGAATTACAACTGCTTCTTTTGTTAATTTAGAAAGCATAAATTTATTTTTGTTAGAAGTTTGCTCTTTAGTGTAATATTTAATAATATTAGAAAAGAAGCGTTCACCTGCATTATGAACTAAAGTTTTGATCATATTATCATTTTCAACAACATAAATAAATTTATGATCGATAGGATTATAAATAGCTTTTTGTAAAGACTCTCTAACCTCACCAAAAGTTTTGCCACGTCCACGACGTGTTAAAATTATTTCAATAGGAGCATTGTAGCCCCTAATTTTTCTATTTGAAAAATACATATTATACCTTTTTAAATGAATTAGTAAGTAAAGTACCGCCCACTACACGCTGTTTAAAAATAACTGCAAATTCCAGACCATTATTAAAATTTGTGTAAAGGAATTGAGGCGATATTTTATTTATTGATGATTTAGGTACCCCTTTAATTTTAAATGTGTAGTTATCATTTATTTTGTAAGCGTAAAATTTAGGTGAAACACATTTCATGTTATCAGCCGTAAATTCATAGTCCCAGGACCCCATTGATTTTGAGACAAAATCGGGGGGTAGTTGTTTTAAAGTTTTGATAGAGTCGGTATCATAATTTATAACATTTTCAAAACCAACTTTGTTTACGGCGTCGTTCATTTTTTCTCTAGCGTAAGCAGTTATAAAAATTGCAAAAGGTAAGTAGTAAATATCCAGTGATTCCTTATACGTGTTAGAGATTATTTTACGCTTTACAACAAAAGTATTTTTACATATAAAATGTGAAAAATCATCAGTTGTTGAGCGTGTAGCAAATTTGCCATAAAGACCGTTAACTAAAATTTTAAGTATGTTACGTTTATTTGATAATTCTAATTTTTCATTTTCATCAGCGGTTAGTATTGATGATTTTAAGTTTTGCATGTAAGACAAAAATGGATTTAAATAATCCCCAAAAATAGCTGAACCGTTTTTAGCTTGAGTAAAATAATAGCCATCAATAAAATTGATTTTAGAAAATGTATAGTTTTCTAGAAACATTTTAAAATCAATATTACATAAAGTAGTATTTAAATAATCAAGTTGTGTTATTGACTCATTTATACTCATAAAATTTTTTTTAAGTAGCGTGGGTAATTTAGAACTTTTAACTTTAATATCGTAAATTTCAAAATTAGCAGCCCAAAATTCATGTGTTGTTAAAAACCTAAAATCATCTGAAAAAATAGGTGCGCTTACGGGGAATTTTTTTTGTAGCATAATAGAAGGATAACAATTTACAATGTCATAGCTATGAACGTTGCAATATTCACCTTTTTTTACATTAACAAGCCCGCCAAAATAAGAAGATCTTAAATAAGCTTGAGTGTCATAATCGATTTTGGGGTATTGATCAGTATTTGTTAATTTAAAAATATGATAAGCTATCCCACTATTTGTAAGCTTATTTTTTATTTTATGTAAGTTGGCATGGTTTTCGGGAGGTATTATTTGAGTAGCAACTTCCATTATTAATGAGAAGTATTTAAGAACAGATTTAATACATATTTCACAATCACGCATACAATATTCTATGTCTTTAGAATTAGCTTTGTAGTCATAAGGTACAATAACATTATTATCAATCTTACCTAGACCTATAAAAGTTTTACCTATATCGTCTAAAGTTTGTCCTGGAAAAAAATTTGCAGAGTCTCTAATAAAAGAGGTATTTAATTTAATAGAAAAAACATTAGAAGTATTTTCTAATATTTCATATTTAAGTTTATATTTAATAAAATACGGTAGCATGAAAGATAATTCAAATTTTAAATTATGTACATACAATACACAATCGTTACTTAATACCCAGCGCAAAAAATCTTTCATATCTTCAAAATGTATTGTGAAATGTTTTTTTGTAGTAGTGTTATTATATATTTTATAATAATAAACACAAATTAAATATGCGCGAACACATATCTTATTGCTGATAGTTTTTCCTTGTGTAGTTTCAAAGTCAAAGCTACCTATTATTTTCATTTTATTTTATCCTTTACTAAAAAAAGCTTCAGGGTCAAGATGCGTAACTTTAGATCTTTTAATATCTTGAAGTAATACTTCTTTTACATCTTTGTTTTGATATTTAGCATATTGCTCATTATACGTTTTAACATTATTAAATCCGTTAAGTTCCGATTCAGGATTAAAAAAGCTATCTTCAAGTAAAGCAATAACTTCTTCTTCCTCCCACAAATCGACATTTTCACTATTAGCGTATGTAACTAAAGAATTTAATAATGAGCCATTTTGTGTTATATAATTTAAGTAGCTCATAAATTGTTTATCACTTGCACCACGCTTAAGTTGCTTTTGTAAAAATGACGCAAGCCTTGAATTTCCGGAGCGATTATAAGAGCGTATAAAATTATTCAAAATAGTTTCACTTGAAGTTAATTTATTTGTAGCTATTCGTGATATGTAATCACGCTTAACATTTTCTAGTATTTTAATATCAGCGTTCTTGTCAAAGTACGTGTCAAGTATTGTAGTTACGTTGTGTGTGCCTGTTATTTTTGAGTGGATATAACGCTCATATACAGTATCAATATTCTGTTTTTTTAATTCATTAATTTCATCTAATAATTTTTGGCGCGGAAAGTCTTTTACTTTATTAATATAATTTAAAATTCCATCGACTGAAGGGTTGATTTTACCTAATTCAAGCAACCGTTGAATACGCTTAATTTTAAATTCACTAACACCTAATTTTTTAGCCGTTGCAGCTATAGCTTTGCTACCCATTTTTTTAGCATTTAAAAGTGGCGATAGCACTTGAGGTATATTTTTAACAGTTTTGATTGTTGACTTTGTATTTTTTATTAAGCGCTGCTTAGTTTTGTATAATTCCTTACTCTTTTTTACACGGATTTTTGCTTTATCAGCGGCAATCTTACCTTTACTTATAGCAACTTTTTTAGTACTACCTTTTTCAAGTGATTTATTTATAGCTTTCTCTCTAGCTTTTTTAATACGTGCTTTATAACTAGCGTTGCGTTTTGCTGTAGCTTTAGCTTTTTTGGACGCCTTAGCTGATTTTGCCGCTTTAGTTAGTATTTTTCCTATCATAATTACCCCTGAAAAAATAGACGGGTTGCCAGCCCGTCTTACTTTTTTTAATAATTTGTTAATATTTTATTAATTTCACAATAGATAGCATGATATTTTGTTAAATCAGTGTCTATTGTAGTTAAAATTGACTGATTCTTTGATCTTTTATCTAAAAAATAATGTAATTCATTTCTTGAAATATTAAACAAACGCATAACGTCGCTTTTATGGAATTTCTCATGATCATCTAGATATAACATTATTTCCTTTTCCAGATTCAATTTTGTTATTGCACTATTTATTTCATATAATAATACTTTAATACTACTTTCTATATTATTCATCAAGTACCTCCACAAGTTGATTATTAATTTCAAGCAAAGAAATTTTATAGAATTTTCTAAATTCAGAGAAAAAATCATCATTTAAAATATTATTAGTAAGCATATTAGATTTTATATAAGATTCTATTTTTTTTAATTTAATATATATAATATCATATAATTTTTCACTATTAAGTCGTGAAATATATTGTGATACATTGTCATGTTCATTATATATAAGATTTTCAATGCTAAATAATAAAATTTTAGGTGATTTTTCAGGGTCAAGTAAATGATAATAATGCAGCAATGCATTATTAAATACTCTTGACATACCATTTAAAAGTTTTGTAATATCTAACATAGTACACTCCTATTAAAAAGGTAAATCTTCATAATCAATATCTCCGACGCCATCAAAAAAATCATCAGCTTTCTTTTTTTGTATGTTATTATTAGTCTTGATATATTCAATTATTTCAGATTTTGCAATGTCATCAGCAATAGAAATGAAGTTATTAACCCATAATGTATTTTGAATTTCCTCACGTTGCTTAGTTTCATTAAAATACGTGCCAGTTACAAGTGAGTAGTCATCAGATTCAATTAATGCGTAACTATTTTTCTTACTTACAACATGTTGTGCTTCTAATGTAGCTAAATCCCTTTTAAATTTCACTTGTACATATGTGCCTTTTGAATTTCTGGTTGAGAAGCTATTAAATGTAACTCCTGTTTTTGTCGTTTTTTCTTGTATAAGAATAATTAATTTTCGCATGGCGGACTCCTTATTAATTTTTATAATCAAATTGTAATGTTTTATTTATTAATTTTGTATTATTAACGTCTAATAATGTAACTTCTATAAAGATTGTGTATTCTTTAACATAATATTTTGTGCCTTCTAAATTAAAACGCAACTCATCATTATATATACTCTCTTCAATCTTTTCATGCGAATTATACCACGACAACGAATTAATCATTATTGATTCTGCATTATGTATACCTTTTTCATCAAGTTCTTCACATGTAAAATGCTCACATAATTCATCATATAACTCTTTAGTCGTAAAATTAAGATAACTTTTTGTATACCCTGTTTTCTGATAAGCATTATAATACATACTATAATCATCATACTTATCAAGATCTGTTATAATATCTAAATTATCGTCATAATCATCTTGAACATATGATTTATATGTATTAAATTCATCTTCAGGAATTAAATCATCATATTCTTCATGATAGATAGTAATTGCAACTGCTTTTGCATCATCTGAAATTTTAAAAAATGTCATAGTAACACTCCTTTTGAGGAACGATTAATTTTGTTTGTGTTCATCTTATACTATAATTATAACACATTTTTTATGTCTTGTCAAGCGTTTTTAAAAAGTTTTTTATTTTTTTTTAAAACAATATTGTCGTATCTCTATCAACGCGCAAATTGTTATTAGCTAAAGTAATTTCATTTTGAGCGTATGTGAAAAAAAGGGGCTGTGTAGTTGGTAGCATTCCTGATAAAGGAATAGCTGTTATAGCCCAGTTTTCGGGATTGCCTGAATGAGGTAAATAGATATTTATAGCACAAACTCCAATTATTACCGGATTAGTAGTAGTTGTATAATTTGCAAATCCCATTAACTGACTATGAAAAATAAAAGTATGATCAAATCGTTGAACTAAATTTAAAATTATGTTGATATTTGGAGAAATTTCAGCATTAGTAAAGTTAGTACCGCTACCAGTGTTCCAATATAATACAAATTCTGAATTATTAAGTGATACACGTGCGTTTTTAAAATCTTCATTATTTATAGCTACTCTAACATTATTATAGAAAGTTGTTAAATCATTTGTAATTTGAACAGTTCTGCGCAAAAATGTGCCAGAAATTGAAGTACCAGGACCCCTAATATTGCCGAAATTATTATTAAGTACTAATTCAAATAAATTCTCCCCCAAATTATCAACACGTGAAATATCGCCAATTGACAAAAATACGCGTGATGCATTTTCTACTGTAAAATTATTACCTGCGACTAAAAAGTCACCAATTTTTAAATTTCCGCTAGCAACTAAATCAGCAACGTGAGCATTTGAATTTACAGAAAAAAATGAGTTTCCCCTTTTACCATCAAGACCATTTTGCCCTGGCGCGCCATCAGCACCACCTACCAAATTTAAATCCAAATCAAGCCACAAATCTGAATCGCCAGGAACAGCAAATTGTACATCTTCTTGCGCAACATACAACTTATCATCATGTGATACAATATTACCGCGTTCATAAAAATTATTGTAATTAAAAGCACCTACATACAAAAAATTCGAAACGCCAGGCTCTCCAGGGGCGCCCTGCGGACCAGGCACTCCTTGAGCTCCTTGATCACCTTGATAGCCTTGATAACCTTGCGCACCTTGTTCACCTTGTTCGCCTTGTGCGCCATCCACGCCATCTATACCATCAACTCCGCTTTCGCCTACTAAAGCAAAAGGCAGCCAGTTTTCAGTTTGTAAAACAGGGTCTATTCCTTTATTTTCTCTAGTACTAATATATGTGTTTTTATCACTTGCTATAACTAAATCATTTTTTTTATATTCTGTTTCATTGTCCCACTCGCCTACTGCGTTTAAAATTTGATCAAATAATATCTTAATATTATTTGCATTTTGGGCAACTTGTTGGGGTATATTATTATTATTTAATAGATTAATTAATGACATAAAATATTCCTTTTTATTAAATGAGATTTTTCTAGAAATACTTTTGAAAAAAGCGGCGTAAATCTTTCAACAAAATTATTAATTATATTTTGGGGTATTATTTGTATGAATCTTGCAATAGCTTCAGATTTTCTAGCGTTACTTTCGCTATAATTTTGTGAGTTAAAATACTCTAGAAGTTCGCTATTTTTTTGGGGTTTGTCATTTGGGTTATTAGCAAATGTTGCTATTGAAAAATCCCTTGAAATATCTTCAAAATTTAAATCATACATCATATCGATATATTCCTTTTTTGTTGTAACTTCTTTAATACCATCTTCCCATAAATTGAAAAATTCACCACAAAAAATAGCAACAGTATCAAAGTCCGTCTGCCACGAAAAAAACTTACGATATAATCGATTGAAAAAATATTCATCAAGTAGATTACTATCTACTTTAAAATATTCTTGTGTTATTTTGAAGTCTTCATAGTTTGCGAACACTTCTCCAAAACTGAAATTTGAGTTAAAATCATGCATCGATTGCTCCTTTGCTTGTTTCCTCTTTGTAATTTAAATCTTCTTTATTATCATCATGTGTATCACGTGTTGACATATGTCTTGTTGTTATCTCAAATCCACTCCATCCCAAAAGATCCTGACAATCTTTTGCGAACTTCTCCGCAAGACTTAATCGCAAATCTGCCATCAAATCTATTTGTTCGCCAACTCCACTTAATTCACCAGCAACGATGCGCTTTTCGCCATCAATTCCAAATCCTGAGGTAGTAATACCGTTATAGTAATCAAGTAAAGAGCTATAATCCTTTAGTGTCTTAAAGAATTCATTACCAACATACGCACCACCACCCAGACCATTTTCTGAAATGTCAAAGTATTCGCTGACAACAGCAACAGGATCACCATTTTCAAGTGCTAGTCTTAAAGATTGTCTGATTTTATTTGCTTGATTTTCGTTATCAACTCTTAATAATAACTTTTCAAAATGTGCTATCATTGACATTCTAACACGCATTAATGCTTGAGTACGTTCTGAATTTATTATTGAATTATAACTGAATCGGGAATGCGGTGTAAAACTAGGATCAAAAGGTATTGTGTCTAACCAAATAGCACAATTTTCGTTAACTGTTAAAGTTATATTTTCTAAAAGCTCAATATCTTGTGCATAAGCAACAGGACTTACTTGACGTGGTAGACCGTAGTAATCCAAGCCATTTTCTGCATTAATTACAAAAGGTAGTATCTCTTTTCTATCGTTATAATTAAAAGCAACAAGTCCACCCCTAAAATATAGCATCCTATTTATGTTAAAAGGTATTAAATGCTTATCTTCTTCAAGACCTTTAAAAACAAAGTACGAAACGTTCTTTGTCATTGTTTCATGTTCAAAAAATAATGATATTTTCTCACGCACTACGTCGTAATTTACTAGTGGATTAAATGGCGAATCTAAAACTATTTTAGTATTCAGCATATTTTTTTGAATATTTGTAGGGGTGCTTTTCGCGCGATTTCCTTTTGCAGAGTGTCTTTTACTCATAATTTTTTCTTAAAACCCCTTGTTGCATAACATTTTTTATTCTATTAAATTCATTTTCGGATAATTTTGCTTCAGTATGTAAAATATCAGCTTGTAAATATTTATTATCTACATTATGATTATCAAATCGTGAAAGATCATCAATCATATTAATCTTATACCCGTACTCATCAAAATATTTTAGCCATTTATTTTTAACGGTTTCTTCAACTTCATAAATTTGAATAACAGGTTTGATACCGTTAATATTCCAATTTAACAAAATATTAGCTGCGCCTGCAATTTGTGGTGGTGAGTACTGTAAATCTTTAAATTTATATTTTTCTTGCATTGCTGAATTAGTATAATTTAAAGTATTTTGTCTTTCAGCGTTCGCCATCTCTCTTTGTGTTTTCCTAATATTAGAACCCCAATTTGAAGCAAGCCCCAAAACTCTACCTGGATTTACAAAATCACGATTATTTGCACGCATAGTATCAATATTACTTTGTTGCATTGCATAACTTGTTTGTCTGTCAAAAGCTGATGCATTTATACTGTTTTTATTATTAGCAAAATAAGTGCTAAGTGCGTCAATAAAAATAGGTAATGTTGTATCTGAAATATGCATCATTCCATTATAATTTTTATCCGCAAATCTATAGAAATGCCCTGCATCATTAGACATATTTGAAACATTATAATATGCAGTAGTCGCATCAGCATTAATTTCTTCATACATTCTTAAATCAAAACCGTTACCCCGTGGCAATTTGTTATCATCAATAATCATATGTTGCGCTTGATTAGTTACAAGTCGTATCTCTTTGAACTCTGATGAATCAATTTTGTTATTCGTTATATTATAATTTACTCTTGCATTAATTGCTCTTAAATTTGTATCGAGCGGAAAGTCCCACTCCAAATTTGGTAAATTAGAAGTTAAAACGCACACTTGACGATTTCCTACAATATTTATCATTGTGCAGCCTCTAATTACACTATTATTATTATTAGCAAGTAGTTGTCTTTCACCAGCAGCCATTGTTGCCGAAAATAAATCCCCCGTAGCAGGAAAAGTGTTTTCGTTAATATTTAAATGAAAAGGCGAGATATATGAGACTTTAACAGCAGTTAAAAATGGCGTAAGCGACAAATTAAGTACATTTGTAGAATTTGATAAAGAGCTGCTATTTTGTAGAGCTCTTAATAAAGTTTCATTTGCAGTGCTCAAAGGTATATTCATACCTGTGCTTAAAAAAAAGTTAATATCTTCAGCATTAGCCATAATATTACCAGTCCACCGTAAACTAATATGCGTAGAATTCACCATACCCAAACTAGTGTTACGCATATTAGCGTTACCACACAAAACGACATGATTTGTATTAATATTGTTAACATGGTAAGTAGATCCTGGAAATAATAAAGTATCAGTTATATTGTTACGCTTAATAAAATAATATACCCAAACTTGATTATTAAAAAAATCACGTACAAGTTGTAAAGAGTTATCATTATTAAATGTTCTTGTTATACTACTTGCAATATCGATCTCAATTTGCTGGGTCATAACTTTTGGTTCGTCAACATTTTCAGGTATGTTTAAAAGGGAATTTGTGCCAGCGACAAATTCTCTTTCGTCATACGATGCGCGCATTATCATTGCACGTGTATTATTATATCTTAAGTTATTATAATTTTGAGTATAATCATCAAGTGTCAATTGTACTGTCAAAAGCTTATTTGAATCTTGTGTACATACTGCGTAAAAATAGCGTTTTTTATTATCAGGATATATTAATACACAATAATTATATCTTAATAAATCTTCAATAGACTCATTATCAACTTTTAAAGTCAATGTTAAATCTATGTTGTCATTAACAACAACATTTAATGCATCTTTCCATAATCCATTTTGTGAAACATAATTTTCAAAAAAAGTATCTCTTAAAATGTCACTATCAAAAAAAGGTCTTATATTAGACGCTTGATAAAATTTAGTATGTATAAGACCTATTTTAAACATTTTTTAAATCACCCTTGCCACAAATTTAACACCCATTAATAAACCAAAAACTCCAAGACCGAAAGCATAATGCAGCCAATAATTAGTAAACAAATTTGATGGATCAGCAAAACTTCTTGTAATTTTATACATTGTTATTAACGCAAATTTTCCTTCTTCATGTAAATATCCTATAACTTCATTATCGACAAAATGTGTTGCAGGAATTGTTGTTCCGTTAAGTTTTGTTTGTGGGATAATGTCCATACGTCTTCCCGCTTTCAAGCTATCTAAAGTTGTTTTATTATAAATAGGAGCAAGTCCATCAGCAATCATCAAAGTATTTGCTTTTGAATTTAAAACAAGTCTCATGTTATCTTCAGATAAACTGCGCCTTATCGATTTCATTGTTCCGTCTTGTGCTTCATAATCCAAAATATCAGTATACTTGTTATTTAAAATTAACATATCTTCAACTGTTTCATTCATAACTTTATATACTTCACGCATATTAGCTTCATTTGTTTGATTTAATTCTAAGCCTGTTAAAGTAGAAGTATCTTTTAATAAAATTTCTACTGTTTGTTCTGGTCTAGCTATCCAGTTTTTGTACAACTCAACAACTCTATCAAATTGATTATGTGCGTGTGTATTTTCTAACACTTGCATTATTGCTGATAATAATGACTCAATCTGATTTGCAGATACTCCAGTTCGACGTGTCATAATTTCATTAACTGATAATTCAATAACTTTAAAAGTATCAATAAATAAAGTTTCTTGCCCAACCGCAGCATCATTCACGTCTGTTAATGTTGAGGCACGTGACCAGTCACGCTCATTAGCCAAATCTAAAGTTACAGAATTTGTTACACCAGACCCGAACTCAACATTTTGAAAAAGGGATCCGTCAACAAGCGCTGAAACTCTTGAACTTGTAGGCGCTCCAGTGCGCGCGCGATGGTACGCTAGTAAAGTTGTGATACTACCAATTTCAGCTTGCGATGATACAATGTTCGAAAATGGCAGTGTAATAGGATTTCTTATTATACTCATTATTTTAATTCCTTGTTACGCTAATTTTATAACGTTCATTTATTTCATAATCTGATGCGCCACTTTCTTTAAAAGCGCATACTTCTTCGGCTAATTTGTAAAATTCAGGTGCCACTCCGTTGCCTATTAATTCGGGATATTCTTTTATTAATTCAAAATACGCTGAAATAGGCGCAGGGTTATTTTCATTATCTACTAAAGGTCTAAATGTTGATAATCCTTTTACAAATGAGTCTTTCTCATAATTACTAAATTTACTTGCTTTATTTTGGTTCAAATCTATATCTATCAAAGCCATTTCTTCTTTTCCTTTTTTTCTTTTACTTTAAAAGGGATCTCATGTGATATTTTTTTATGCTCTTCAATATATTCTTTTATATATTCAGTTACTTGTTCTTTTGTCACATATATCTCTTCATGCGTTTTATCTGTAATTTCAATTTCTTCAATATCACTCATTACTATTTCCACCTATAAAATAATTTAGTTTTGATAATATCTCTTTTGCTTCTTTTATAGCCTGTTCTTTTTGATACACAACATATCCATTTTCTCTTAAAAACTTAGCGGCAGTTGCTGCTGTAAATTCATTATTTTGTAATTGTATCACAGCATACCCCTCACCAAAATAAGATTTGCTTTTTTCAATAGCTTCATTATTTTCTATAACACTATATCCGTTATCAAGTAAAATTTGTTTAGCCTGTTCAGCGTTCAACATTTCACACTCCTTATTTATTATTTTTTTTATTCTGCTTTTGCTATCTTTAATAACAATAATAATAACACCTAACGAACTTATAAAAATAGGAATAAGTCGTATTACATAATCTATCATTGTTATAACCTCTTGTAAAATTGTGGGGTTCAATTAATGTTACATAGTCCGCCAGGACAAATTAAGGATTAACTACAATTACTTAATATGTTCTTAGAAATAGAACCCGACAATTTATTATATCATAAATTATTTTTTATGTCAAGGGGTTTTTTATTTTTTTAAGTTGCTCAACTGTTGTTGTACACGCTGCTTTTTTGTTGTACTTAACGTTGCTTTCATATTGCTTA
>JGI990J12352_1000250_pt1 | contig 12710 bp, 12 predicted proteins | sample Intmic4MA4BA4MSA_FD_12352 | JGI IMG/M metagenome (IMG submission 12352) | reverse complement strand
TTTATAAAGCAGAAATTATTGACCTATCGCCCGAATCTATCGTAATAGAACTTACGGGCAAAGATAGCAAGTTAGATGCCTTTATAGAACTTATGCAGCCCTACGGCATCATAGAAATGACCCGTACGGGTCTTAATGCGCTACACCGTGGCAAAGAAAACATTTATGGAAAATAAGAGAAAAACAATCCTCTTTTCTTATTGTAACTAAGAGGGATTGGTTTAGAATATAAAAACACAGCCCTTTTCGATAATTTTTCGAAACGGGCTGTGTTTTTATATTGTTAAAGCGCACTCATTTATTGTTTAAGCGTACGTACTCATTCAATTCCCTTCTTTTACATATAATGTGCGGGTCGCACGGGAGTGCGACCCCTACATAATTTACGTTGTTTAAGATATACTGAATTGTTTGCAATGACACAATCAAGAGAAAATCTTAAATACACCTTACTATTCTACTTTTTCTAATGATTCTTCATTTTGTAAAAATTCTGGAATTTCCTCGGCTTCGGGTGTGGCAGACTGAGTGTTTTCTTCTTCAGGAATTTCAAATTCGTTATACATAGACTGACCTTCGGTAGCAGTAGGAGCAGTACGTTTTTCGTTAAGAATCTGAATATTTTCTAATAGTTGCTCATAGTCAGGCAATTCACTAAGATTAGAAATTTGAAAACGTTTTAAGAAATCTTCGGTTGTGCCAAATAAAATAGGTTTCCCTACTACATCTTTGCGCCCTACTGCCTCAATAAGATTATGTTTTAATAACACTTGAATCGCATAATCACAATTTACGCCCCTGATTTGCTCTATCTCTAACCGTGTAATAGGCTGACGGTATGCAATGATGGCGATGGTTTCTAATGCAGAACTGGTTAGCTCTTTTTCTTTAATAGGGTTAAGTAATGCCGCTACCGAATCCGCATAATCGGGATTGGTAGCCAATTGAATTTTGTTATTGTATGTAATAAGACGAATACCGCATTTATCCGAGTATTTTATTTTTAAAGATTCTATCGCTTTTTTAATTTCACTTTTTTGCAACCCCAGTGTCTCTTGCAAGTCACCCATAAGCAAACCATTGCCCGAAACAAATAAAATCGCCTCTATAATATTTTCTAATTCTTCTATCTGCATTGTGTTATATATAGGCTTTAACCTATTGCTTTCTCCTCAATTATTATGCTAGTAGTTGCATCATCCCCTACACCTAATGGCTCGTTTTCTTGCTCTTTACGCTTAATGGCTATATCGCCAAAAATCTCAGGTTGATACGCATACACACTTTGCATTTTTAAAAGTTCTAAAAGTGCTTGAAATGTATTGATAATTTCTGACTTAGAATAATCCGAATCAAAAAGTTCAAAAAAATTGACTTCTTCTCGCACAGATATAATATCTTTTATCTGCCCTATTTTGTCGGCTACTGTAAACCTATCTAAAGTAATATTGCGGGCGGCAGTAGGTTGCGGACGTTGCTCTAGGCGCAAAAACAATTTTTGCATGGCTTTCATAAGCCCTTGCGTAGTCATATCTCGTAATATTTCTATCGTATCATGCGACTGCGGCTCAGGCTGTTTATAAAACATTCCTACCGTTTCTTGCTGTTTCATTTTTTCGCCTGCTTCTTTAAACAGCTTGTACTCTTCTAAACGACGAATCAATTCTTTTTTAGAATCATTTTCTACTATCGGCTCAAATTCTGATTTTGGCAACAATGCTTTAGATTTAACTTCTATTAAAATCGCCGCAATTTCAATAAATTCACTGGCTTTTTCTAAATTTTCGTTTTCTATATCACGCATAAGCGATAAATATTGGTCAGTGATGCGAGAAACAAAAATATCTTCTATATTTACACGAGTCTGTTTTACCAAATGCAGTAAAAGGTCTAAAGGGCCTTCAAAATCATCAATCTTTATATCAAACGGACCTAAAAATTCTTTTGTAGTGTCGCTTTTTAGTTTTTCGATGTATGCGCAGGTTCGCTCATCAATCAACAATTCACGAGGTTGCGGCAAATCAAATTCAAGCTCTATTTTTTTTAAAACAGCCATTGTGTGGACACTCCAAACATTACTCTAAATAAATTTAAAAAGCCTTGTGTAATTGCGCCCCCTACAAAGCGCATATAGACACCCAAAGGCGAAAAATTCATAAGGTTGATAGGGACAAAACTATTGATAAAAGAAAACAATATATCGATTCCGATAAGTGCAATTAAAATGACCATACCCCAATCACGTAAGAATTTAACTACTCTATTAAAAGAACCTAAACCTGCCTCTAGCAATCTATGTCCGTCAAGCGGAAAAAATGGTAAGATGTTAAATAAAGCCAGCATTACATTAATATGCAACATCATAAAAAAGAACAATGCAAATACATAAGATATAATTTCGGATATATTGTTAAAATTTTCCCCAAAATATGCAAATGCACCAAAACGCTCTATAATTACAAAGAAAAACGCAGAAACAAGCGCAAGTAGCAAGTTGACTTTTATACCCGCAAGCGATACCAAAATAATGCCCTTACGTTTATTTTTAAAGTTTTCTGGATTAACAGGAATCGGCTTTGCGTACCCGAATCCCACAAAAAGCAACATAATAAATCCCAATAAATCAAAATGCCTCACGGGGTTTAACGTAATACGCTTGGCAAACTTTGCCGTTAAATCTCCGTTCCACTTCGCCATCAGTCCGTGCGCACATTCATGAAATATAATGGATATTAAAATAGCTAGTAAAACTATTGGCGCAAATATGAGCCCAAATTGTAGAATAATCAATATTTAAATACCTACTTATGCTTTTATAATAACATCACGTGCAATAAGGTCTTGATAGCTTTGGGGCTTAATAAGATACTCTGCACTACCCTCTTTAGCAAGTACAACAGGCGGTATAAGGTTGCGATTGTAGTTAGACGCCATAGAATAATTATAAGCACCTGTAGAATAAACAGCTAAAATATCGCCAACACTAGGCTTTTGTATGCTTACGTCTTTTGTTAGAATATCGCCACTTTCGCAACATTTGCCCGCTATGGTAACCTTTTCAGTTTTAGGCTCTGCCGCCTTTAAAGCCAACGTTGCTGCATACTTAGCCTGATACAGCGCATGACGGGGATTATCATACATGCCGCCGTTTACGGCTACGTACGTGCGCACATCTGGGATTTTTTTAATAGTGCCAATCTCGTACAGCGTAATACCTGCCTCGCCTACAATACTTCTACCAGGCTCTAAAATCAATCGAGGGGCTTTTAAGCCTTTCTCTTTAACGGCTTGCTTTAGCTTTTGGGCAATTGCCTGTACGTATGCTTTGGGTTCTAGCGGCTTATCTTCTTCTGTATAGCGTATACCAAAACCACCGCCCATGTTAAGCTCTTGTATATGCACATTAAGTGTTTTAGCAATCACAGCGATAAAATCAGTCATTTTATCTACCGCCAATTCAAACGGTTCGGTTTCAAAAATTTGTGAACCTATATGGCAATGCAACCCTAGCAATTTAAGATTTTTTGCTTCTAGCACTTTTGCTACTGCTTTTAAGGCACTACCATCTTGGATAGAAAGACCAAATTTAGAATCTACTTTGGCAGTTTGAATGTATTCGTGCGTGTGTGCCTCTACCCCTGGATTTACCCGAATCATTACACCTTGTACTTTTTTGTGCTGGGTAGCCAAAGCATCAAGGCGGGTAATTTCGTCAAAACTATCTATTACCACCGCATGAATATCGGCATTGAGGGCATCGGTTAACTCCGAAACGGTTTTATTATTTCCATGAAAATAAATGCCTTGAGGGTTTGTACCTGCTTGTAGTGCGGTAAAAAGTTCGCCACCACTCGCAACGTCTGCGCCTAAGCCTAACGAAGCTGTTATTTGATACATACCCAAACAAGCCAATGCTTTAGAGGCATAACAAACCAAACTATCGGGATAGTACAGCTTTGCGGCCTCTACCATAGCATTTGCCATGTTTTTGATGTGGGCATAGTCCATCACGTACAAAGGCGTGCCAAACTGTTTAACAAGGTCTTGGGTATCACACCCACCTATAGATAAATTTCCATTTTTATTGATACATAATGTTTCTTGTGTTTTCATGCATTTAGTATAACATACCTCATAAGTATACGTCAATTAAATTTCCTATATACCTTTCATCTTCTATACCTAACATCTTTAAGATTCTTACTCTACTACTCTCTTAAAAAAACGGTTACACGCACTTGAAGTACCCCTGTATCGCTATATAGCATTTTAGCGATGCCTTTACATTAATACTTTCGTGTGCAAAATAATATTTTAACAGAAAGTATAGATGAAAATTAGATGTGTTAAATTTTGTTGCCTTTGGTTTTAAACGCTCATGGCAAGCTTCGCCTTTTTGGTACGGTTAAAACAATAGCTATACTTTATCGATGTTTTTAGCATTAAAACCTGCACAAAATAAATGTATCTGTGCAGGTTTTTTTAAATTTTGAGGTTTTAAATTATCGTGTTAACTAACCGCATATACCGCTAAAATCATCACGAAAAGTTAAAACCTTCTAAAATTAATCTTTATTTACCATGCTTTAATTGCATCGTTTAAAAAATCAAAATATGTCTTTTGCGCAATCTCTTTTTCGGTTACCAAATTTATTCTGCCAACTTCTTCGCCGTCTAATTTGACAACTACTTCGCCCGCCACTTGATTTTGCGCTACAGGAGCTTTAAGGGTTGCACTCACTGCTTCTAATGTTAATTCTTTTTTACCCTTTTTGCTAAAATGATACAATTCGGCATCGGTTAAAAGATTTACAAACTCTTCTTTACCCTGCGCTACCGCTACAGGGTCGCCTACCACTTCGCCAAGCTTAACCAATTGGCGGGTTTCGTAATTAGCGAAGCCATAATTAAACAATTTTGCGTTTTCGGCATTACGCTCTTTAGAAGTAGGCGAACCTATTACAACACTGATAAGACGAGTATTGCCACGCTTAGCCGTTGCACTTAAACAATACATCGCCTCATTGGTAAAGCCTGTTTTTCCGCCGTCACAACCCTCGTAAGCCCTAATCAATTTATTGGTATTGCTTAATTCTGTAACACGTCCACCAGGGTGTTGCATATCAAACATCCAAACGGTAGCATATTTAAAGAAGTTTTCATGGCGCAATAACTCTTGTGTCATAAGCGCAACGTCCTTAGCGCAAGAATAACCGTTAGGCGAAGGTAACCCCGTACAGTTGGCAAAATTAGTATCCGTTGCGCCTAAACTTGCCGCTTTCTCATTCATGCGCATTACAAACTCTTCACTAGAGCCTGAAATATGTTCAGCAAGTGCTACACATGAATCATTTGCGGAAGATACAATAATCGTTTTAATTAACTCGCCTGCTTTATAGCTTGCGCCTGTATCTAAAAATGCTTGCGAACCGCCCATTGCAGTTGCATTTGCGCCCGCTACAATATCAGATTCTAAACTTAAATTTCCTTTTTCAATTTCTTCAAAAGCAAGCGTAAGCGTCATAATTTTAACCATACTTGCGATAGGAAATCTACTAGATGCGTTATGCTCGTACACGACACTGCCTGTGTGATAATCCATCAGTAGTGCAGACTTTGCATTAACTTGCAAGGATTCTGTTGTTACAGACTCTAGGCTTGTTGCATGTGCGCTAAGCAGTTTACTTGAAACACCCACAATCGTAGCCGCAAATAATAATACAGCCAAAACGCCAGCGGTAATTTTTTTTATTTTTATCATATTAGATTTCTCCCGAATTTTCGATACATTTAATATCTGTAACATAGAGAAATTTTATTCATGAGATAAAAATTTAATGGTTACACTGCTACACCTAGCGTTAACAAAAACACCAATAACGCCTCTATGATGATAAGAATCCATAAAATAAGTATTGTTGCCAAAAAAGGTTTAGATACACTGCGACAAAAATAATGGATATCGCTAAAACGTGTTACGGCACAGCAAGTAGCGTTATGCAATATAAAACTGATGTAAAAAATAAGAATACTTATAAATATAAGCGTTAAAGGCACTACTACAATAAGCATGAGCGGCAATAACACCAAACCCGCATAAGAAAAAACCAGTGCGATAAAAAATGCGGCTTGATACACAAATAGCAATAATATTCCTAAAGATATCCACGCTAAAATGGGACGTATGCCTAAAAGAGAAATTCCTAGCACAATAATCAACAGTAGAAAAAATCTAAAAAAGAAATAACTCCAAAAAGTTCTCTCACCTACAATTAATAAAAACAAGTTAAAACGCATAAGAGATTGGCGGGCAACTTCTTCTATTGCAAGCGCACGCATAATACCCAAAATGCCACCTACAAGCACAAAGGCTAAGGCTATTAAAAACTTAAGCCTGTGTAGGCGCAAAAAAGCACATGCGTCTAAAAATGTCCCTTTAATATCAAAGCGCAGCATACAAAAATATATGTTGNATGATGTCGAATTATGCTGTNGCACAACCAAATTNTATACAATGTTATTTTAAATTTTGGCGGTGTTAAATTTCCGTGACGTGTTCTAAATATTGTGCGGNTTGTAAAAAAAACTTTACGCCTATGGGTGGGTGGATTAAAAACGAATTGCAATTTTAAAAGCCAATTGCAATTCATATAACTATTGCAAGAATCTTATAGGGGTTACCACTCCTGTACGCCTGCACAAAATTGAGCAGGCGTACATAATTAATGATTATCTCTAATTACAAATGTCCGCTTATCATCATAAAAATGACTGATTGCCTACCTTTTATCCTTAATATTCGTAATCAACTGCAACCGAACTTTCACGAATGGCATGCATGATGGCTTTAACAGGCTGATGTACAGGGTGTGCTTGATAAAAATCCAATGCGGCTTTATCTTTAAGTGTGCAAATAAGCGCAATATCATAACTGCGCTCGCTTGCTAAAAAATCTTCGCCTGTTTCTAAATCAATTAAGCCTTCAATCTTGCCTTTCATGCTGTTAAGTGCTTGTAAGGCTTTAGGACGGTCATCTAAGGTTTTAAGTTTAAATAATACGATGTGTTTTACCATGTTTATAGGGTTCCTTTATGTTGTTTTTGTTTTTTTTGGGGGCTTAACTTAATGATGCTCTTTTCTATTTACAAATGCGGCTATTTATCATGAAAATATAGAACCGCCATTGTTTTATACATAATGTTTGATGGATTATGGATTACCGAATTTCTTTCAATAGCTTAATGATGTGTGTCCATGAGGGGCGACAATTTGCATCTAAGCTAGTCGCTGATTTTAATAACTCTATCAACGATTGCGGTACATATACTTTAAATTGTGCTGGTATCGCATCAAATGTATTACTAAGTTCTTTGCCGTCTTTCCACAGTAATTTGCCTGCTAACATATGCATAACGCTTGCAGCCCAACCAAATACATCCAAACTAAAGCTTGCGTTAATCACACTGCCTGTTAGTTGTTCGGGCGGTGCATACATAGGCGTTTTAACTGCAAATTCAATCTTTTTATCTAGCGCTACCGCTACTTCTAATCCAGAAAGTTTTACGCTAAAATCCTTCCCCTCTTGCGCACCTAACATAATGTTGGCGGGTTTAACATGCCTATGTATTACCCCATTTTTTTGCATATCTAAAAGACCTTGCGCAGATTGCAGGGCAATGTGCAGAATTTTAGAGTATGCGGCTTGTGCATCGTCACCTTTATATAACATGCCGCTGTCTATCCAATAGTCTAGTGGACCACCGTCTAACCATTCGATGATAAAACACGGTGCTTGTTCGGGTGCGTGCAAAAGCTCAAAAAATTGCACAATATTTTTAGAATGTGCCTCTCCCAAAAAGGTACTCCACAATGTTGCACCTTGTATAAAAGCATCTTTATATACAGGGTTATGCAAAATAATAAATGCCCTTGCATAACCCAACAACGTATGCCTTACTTTATACACATTGGCATTTGCACCCGTGTAAGGCCCTGCCTCTACGGTGTATAACTCAAAAATCGTATCGCCTTTTTTAAAAATTGCTGTATTCATACTTATGTTGTTTCCTTTAGAGAATTTTTAAACTCTCTACTCCAAATCTTCATCTCGGAAGCATTTTGTGACGCTTGTTTAGAAATATCTTTTGCACCCGACAGTCTAGAAACTTCTTCAATTTCTCCCGCAGTATCAAGTAGCGCAACGTGTGTAACAGTAGACGCATTTTCGACTTTCTTTTCTATATAGAAATGATTGTCTGCCATAGCCGCAATTTGTGGAAGATGTGTTACGCAAAGCACTTGATGTTTTGACGCAATCACAGCAAGCTTTTTGGCAACTTCTTGCCCTATCTTACCGCTAATACCCGTATCTATTTCATCAAAAATCATGGTGGGAATATCGTCCGTATTGCTGGCAACTACTTTTAAAGCAAGCATAAAACGTGATAATTCGCCGCCCGAAATAATTTTAATAAGCGGCTTAGGCGGTTGACCTATATTGGCAGAAAAATAAAATTCAGGGCTATCCACACCTGTGGTACTCAATTGAGTTTCAAAAGAGTCTAAGTTTGGAAACGGTGAAAATTCTATCGTAAACACCGCCCCTGGCATACCTAAATCACCAAGCTCACGCACCATAAGCGTTTCAAATTTTTTAGCCCCTGATTTACGTATCGTGTGAATATCTTTAGCCAACGCATAGGCTTCGTCCAATTTTTTCTGCTTTGCCTTTAAACATTTTTCAAGATTTGCCGTTCCGTTTTCTATGTCGTCCAACGTTTTTTCTGCGTTTTCTATAAACTTATTTAGCTCTTCTAACAATCCGTATTTTCGTTTAATGGTTCTAATCACATCTAAACGACGCTCTATCTTTTCTAGTTCGGAAGGGTCAAAATGTAAGCCCCCTAACGCTTCTTGAATACCACTGGCTACATCATCTAACTCTATATATAAAGAGTCTAAACGTTCACTTAACACACCGTAAGCCTCGCTAAGGGCTGAAATTGCGCCTATAGAGCGTTTTGCTGTGCCAATAAGGTTTAGTGCAGTAGCTTCTCCTTCGCTGAGCGCAACATAGCTTTCGCCTAAAGCTTGCGCAATTTTTTCACCCGAAACAATGATACGACGACGGGCAATAAGTTCTTCTTCTTCCCCTTCTACAAGGTTGGCACGCTTGATTTCTTCTAGAGAAAACCTTAACATATCCGCTTGATTCCTGCGCTGGTCAGCACTACCTATATTTTTAAGCTCTCTATTTAAAGAGAGTATTTCCATATACAAACCACGCATTTTTAACGTTTTATCTTGTAGATTCCCCCGCAAAAATTCGTCTAAAATCTTTAAATGAACAGCAGGTTTGGCTAAAGATTGATATTCATTTTGCCCATAAATATCTACCAATTTATGCGTGATTTTTGCAAGTGTTAAAGCTGTCGTTATCCTGCCGTTGATGCGAATTTCGTTCTTGCCGTTTTCTAAAAACTTGCGCACCACTATCATCATTTCGTCTTTTTCAAAACCAAACGCTTCTAACAATTCACCTATCGTTTCGTCAGACTCAAAAACACCTTCTACAAAACCTTCTTGCTCACCATGGCGCAAAATAGATTTATCATATTTTGCGCCAAGCAATAACATAAGTCCATCTACTAAAATAGACTTACCTGCGCCCGTTTCTCCAGAAAAAATATTAAGTCCGCTTATAAAATCAAGTTCTAAATGCTTGATTAACGCAACATTTTTTAATGTGATTTTTGATAACATCGTTTGTATCCTAAGTTATAATCCTTTATTCTACTGCATTATGATATACGTTTTGCACATCGTCATTTTCATCAAATGCATCTAACATTTTCATAAATTTGTCCGCCTGAACCACGGTCGCACTACTGCTAGCAATACGCTCTATAGCACCCGATACAAAGACGTACCCTTTAGCTTCTAATACCTCACGTACGCTACTTAAACTTGCCGTTTGGGTAAATACTTCAAAGTACTCGTCAGTTGTTGCAAAATCTTCTGCGCCTGCATCCAATGCATCCATCATAACGTGGTCTTCGTTTAACGCTTGTTTTTCGATACGCAAGATAGCCTTTTCTTCAAACATATAACTTACGCAGCCCGACGTACCCAAACCTGCGCCATATTTATCAAATATGTGGCGTACCTCACCTGCCGTGCGGTTTTTATTGTCGGTTAAACACTCCACAATCACGGCAATACCGTCTACGCCATAACCCTCGTACACAATAGATTCGTAATTAATAGCACCTAACTCACCAGACGCTTTTTTAATGCTTCGGGTAATATTATCGTTGGGCATATTAGCCGCTTTTGCTTTTGCCACAACATCACGCAGCCTTGCATTGGTGCTTAAATCTGCGCCACCCTGTTTTACCGCTACCGCCAACTCTCTACCTATCTTGGTAAAAACTTTGCCCCGTGCCGCATCGGTTTTGCCTTTGGCACGCTTGATTGTTGACCACTTACTATGACCTGCCATAACTTTTATCGCTCTCTTATATTTTTTTTAAAGAAGTACCTTACAACCTTTATTTCGCTTGTAATTGATACATCAAAATCGATGCACTTACGCCTGCGTTTAAAGACTCTACCTTGTTTTGCATAGGAATAGAAACGCTCACATCCGCCAAATCCCACAAGATGGCTAGAAATACCTGTTGCCTCCGAACCCACCAACAAAATAATTTTATCATGTTTTTCAGCGTATGTAAACACATTTTCCCCCTGTAACATAGCCGCAAAAACACAATAACCCAATTGTTTTAAAAAACTAAGCATAGTAACTTCTACGTCTGTGCGTATAGTTATCGATAAAAGCGCACCCATCGTACTGCGCACTACTTTAGGGTTAAATGGGTCTACGCAATTATGCAATAAAATATCCGTGTACCCACTTGCTGCCGCTGTCCTTATAATAGTGCCTAAATTTCCGGGGTCTCGCACAGAATCTAAGTATAGCACTTGTGTGCCGTGTATCGCTTTAGGTGCAAGAGGAATTTTTAATACGGCCAAAATTCCCTGCGTTTGTTTTGTGTCTGTGATGTTATCCATGATAAAGTCACTTACTATAAATACTTTATTAAAATCGAAACCTTGTAATAAATGCTTGGCTTTAATAACGCTATTGTTAGCAACATAAATACCTACTAGGTTATCACTAAATTTTTGCGTTGTATCCGCTACCCATCTAACCCCTTCTGCAACAAATTCTCCATGCTGTTGTCTATATTTTTTATCCGCTAGCAATTTTTTAATGTGTTTAATTCTAACATTATCAACAGATGTTATTGTTTGTATATCCATACAACCATAGTATCAGATTTTTGCTTGTTTGTCAAAAGAAAAAACGGCTAAGGGTTTATAAAAAACCATTCACCGTTTTTATGGGTTAGGCTGTGTCTTAATACAGGGAGGAGAAACCCTCTTAAAACAAAACCTATGTTAGGCAAAGCACTTGAATATTGATTAGGAGGAGGAGAAACCCTTTAAAATATCCAAACACTTCTTAAGTTGAGTAGCCTATGTGCCCCGTGTCTGTGTTATTTTCAAACCGACATCGTCCATAAACCAACTCTCTCAACTGACATTTTTCTACATTCATAAATCAATTATTAACAAGATGTTCATGAATGTATCTATATATTAACAAACTATGAACGTGTCGTCAAGCGTTTTTACGCACTTTTTAAAAAAATTTAAGTTTTTTTGAAACTTTTTGACTAATGCACACTTATTTATCTTTTGAACCCCTATTTTTTAGATGGTTTACATAAAATGCATCTATTTTACACTTTTGCATCTTAGCAAATACGCTATTACAAAGAAAAGCGCACCAAAAAGTATGGTAGAGATGGCAATGTATACAAACATCAATCTTGTAGTAAAAGTTGTACCAAACAAAGTAAGGTTAAACGAGAAAAAGTTAGACAACGTGGCAAGCATATCCTCTGGCAAATATAACGTATAATAAGTGCGACGTATCAGCGTATTGCGCAATAAGGTTGACGTATGCGAACCTGGAATAAGCCCTGTAATATTTTGTACACCACGGGGCAACATGCCTGCGGGTATATATGCCCCAATTAAAAAGCCAATCAGTGCGCTAAAGATGCCCGTAAAAGCGGCACTAGCAGCGTTAGATTTAAAAAAGCTCATCACACACAACATCAGTGCTACGGCCGAAAGAGTGCCTAAAAATAATATGCCTGTAAGCAGTAAAAAATCTATAAATCCTATAATAAGACTGGTGAAAATAACAAGATACAAAAACCCTAGCGTCATTACCAAAAAGCACAACGTAAAAGTAACGATAAAGGCAGATAAAAAATAACTTACATGCAACATAATAGGTGATAAAGGCGACGCCACAAAATCCCCTATCATGCGTTTTTCTTTATCTTCTACCATTACAAGCGTGCTATTTAAACCAATCGTAAAACAAGCCATGCTAATCACACCCGCTATCATCCATGCAGATGTCAACGCATCAAATGTGCGAGCATCGAGTTCTACACCATAATCAAGTGATTCTAAAAACGGAGCAGTCATAAAATCGCCTAAAAAAAACGTGTACAATAAAAAAATTAAAATGGGTGCTAAAAAGGAAAAAAATACAGTTGCTTTATTTTTTAAAAACAATTGAATATTACGTTTTACCAATTCAGATATACGGCCTATTGCCATGCGCC
>JGI990J12352_1000249_pt1 | contig 12718 bp, 14 predicted proteins | sample Intmic4MA4BA4MSA_FD_12352 | JGI IMG/M metagenome (IMG submission 12352) | reverse complement strand
TGATCATTCCTTTTTCGTAGTATTTTTAGCTGGGCGAAATTACCCCTCTATTATATATATACGCAAAAAAGGTCGAAAAAGCTTTTTTTTAGAGCCTAAAATCGCAAGAAATTTTGCAATTTGTCGGACTTTTTGTTTTTTTACCAAATTCTCAAGCGGATTTGGCGATTTTGCCAAAATCCTTGCAAAAACATTATACCACATTTTGCCGCCGTTTTGAAAGGGGTTGTGCTTAAATTAATCGACGGTTTTATGAAAGTTTTTTGTGCTAGCTTGCGGTTTACAAAGCAGGGAAGAAAATCGGGCATGTTTTTTTAAATTTTTTGGTAAAAGGGTCAGATCACAAAGGAAAATAACGTCGACTTGGCAAAAGTTAAGACGTTATTTTTATTGGTTAGTTATTGATTGGCGACTGATGAACTATCACACCGTTTACCAAAGTTAAGTGACAGTTAAATTCATCGTCAAGCAAAATAATATCTGCGTCTTTGCCAAGCTCAAGGCTGCCTTTGCAATGAGAAATGTTAATCGCTTTAGCAGGGTTAAGCGATGCCATTTTTATAACTGTTGGTAGCGATGCATCAGTATTTTGATAAAAGTTTCGGACAGCGTGATTTAGGGTTAGTACACTGCCTGCTAATGTGCCATCAGCAAGTTTTGCGACTTGATTTGCGACATAGGTTTTTTGCCCGCCAAGTTCATAGATACCATCTTTCATGCACCCAGCGCGGATGCTATCGGTAATTAAGATGATGTGATCACAACCTTTATTGCGATGGATAAATTTAAAAAGATGCTCGCTTACATGAATTTTGTCGGCAATTACTTCAACAAAAACATCATGAGTTAAAGCTGCCCCAACAACGCCAGGATTGCGGTGATGTAGGCCGGGCATTGCGTTAAATAAATGTGTTACATGAGAACAGCCATGCTTGATGGCTTCGCTGACTAATTCGTAACTCGCGCCACTGTGGCCAACGGATAAAACGATATCTGTTGTCGCTTTAACCTGCTGGGTAAATTTAAAATCAACATCCATTTCAGGTGCATAGGTGGCAATTTTAATCACATCGGCAAAATCGTCAATCCACTGGTAGTCAGGGCTAACTACATACTTTGCATTTTGTGCGCCTTTGTATTGGCTGTTAATAAAAGGTCCTTCTAAATGTGCGCCTAAAACGCTTGCGCCGGCAAGCATTTCACCTTGTAGCAGTCTAATTGTTGTTAATGATTTATAAATATCTTCACGCGCCATTGTCATGGTTGTTGGTAAAAATGCTGTCGTTCCGTACTGTGCAACGTTTGCAGAAATTGTTTTAATTGCTGATGCTGTGCCATCCATAGCGTCAACACCCATGCATCCATGAATGTGAAGATCAATAAAACCAGGCGCCACAAGCAATCCTTTGGCATCAATTATTTTTGCATCAACAGGAGCTACATTGCGAAATCCAATAATTTTATTATTTTCGATGATTATGACTTGATTTTCTAGCACTTCATTAGGTAATACAATTCTGCCATTTATAATCGCTATCATTTGGGCATCAACTCCTTAGATTTGTCTTTAGTGTATGAAAAAGAATATGGTAATAGCACAATGTACAATTACCATATTCTAGTTTCATGAACAGTTTTAACAAAGATTCGTGTTATTTAGCTATCGCAGTTTTAGCAGCATCAGCAATCTGAGTGAATGCACTTGCATCACTGATTGCAATTTCTGCCAACATTTTCCGATTAATATTAATGTCTGCGAGTTTTAAGCCGTGCATGAATTTGCTATATGATAAGCCATTTAAACGTGCAGCAGCATTAATTCTCGTGATCCATAATTTTCGGAAGTCGCGTTTTCGCTGGCGTCTATCGCGGTATGCATATTGTAATGATTTCATTACTTGCTCATTGGCCGTCTTGTATAGACGGTGTTTTGAACCGTAGTACCCCTTAGCCAGTTTTAGTATTTTTTTACGGCGTTTACGGGCAACTGTCCCACCTTTTACTCTTGCCATTTTTTTCAGCTCCTAGTTATTTGTTTAAAAGGATTTATGCTCTTAAAGTGTCATTATTCCTTCACTTTTAGTTATAAATTGTACAGCATATCTTTGATTCGCTTATAATCACTGCTTGATACAACTTTAGCTTTAGCTAAATGCTTTTTCTGCTTAGTCGTTTTATTTTGAGCTAAATGGCTTGTATAAGCTTGATGTCTTTTTAGCTTACCTGAACCAGTGCGTTTAAATCTTTTAGCCGATCCACGATGTGATTTCATCTTAGGCATGTTCTTTCACCTCTAGTGTATTATTTATATTTGTACGCTTTGTTATTTCTTTTTTGGCGCCAAAGTTAAAAACATTTGACGACCATCCATTTTCGGAACTGCTTCAACCTCTGCTAAGTCTTCGCATTCTGTTGCAAAGCGTTTTAAAATTGCCAATCCGAATTTTGTATTAGCAATTTCACGCCCGCGAAATCGAACACTTGCTTTGACCTTGTCGCCTTTTTCTAGGAATTTCCTTGCATTCCGAAGCTTGGTATTAAAGTCATGATCTTCGATATTAGCAGAAAGCCTGACTTCTTTTAGTGCGACAATAACTTGCTTTTTACGTGATTCCCGCTCATGACGTTGCTTTTCGTATTTGTATTTCCCGTAGTCCATAATACGACAGACAACTGGATCTGCAGTCGGCGCAACACAAACTAAATCCATGTTCCGCTCTAATGCAATATCTAGCGCCTGTGACTTCTTCATTAATCCTAGTTGCTCTTTATTAGGTCCAACAACTAGCATTTCGTGTGCACGAATCCTTTCATTAATAGGGGTTGTATCCCTTTGTGGCATTTTTGTACTCCCACGTCTATTAATAATAGTCACCTCCATAAAATTTCAGCTCAAATAATGTATAAAAAGAAAACACAGGTCAAAAGCGCCCGTGTCAAAAGTCATAATCAAAATGTGTTCAACATTCAGTGACATAAACCTACTGACATAATCGTCAATCAGGTGAGAATGGGTCTTCTTCTTTCCACAATTAATTGTCTGATGCTATTATCTTAACATAAAATTGCCGAATTGTCAAATTTTTTTATGATAAAATTGCTGAAGGCGCAAAAAAGCGCAACCAAATGAACTTGTAATTTAATCTTTTAATCTAAAAATAGTTGACAAAGAGATAGAAGTGTGATAAAATGGTAAGTGTAAAACATTGAAACGAAATTAATAATCAAAAGAGCTATCGTCAAAATTGGGGTAGTTTTAAAAGTAGATAAATAGTCAGAAAAATCAATCAATATTGTTTTGATTGATTTTTCTAGTATTAAGGAGGTCGGCTGCGATGCTAAAAAAAATATTTTTTCTACTAACAACACCTGTTGTACTGCTTCTCACTGGTTGTGAAAGACAACAAATATCTGGCATTCGTCAAGAAGGACAATCTATACCGAATGTAGTAGCTGAATTTTCATTAGAGACATTCCCTTTTCATCGTCACTTTTTCGATGGTCCAATTGAAAATAGGCGTCACGGTATGACTTTAACAGATTTGTTAACTAATGAGGTGTTAGAAAAGTTCATTCTGGGGGAGTTTCAAGGTGTGCCGAATGGTTTTTTTGAATTAAGGGGGGATATTATGGAATGTATTTACAGGGATTTATGGGAACGAGTATCACAGATGGCAGAATGTCCTTTGGGTTAATAGATAGCGATGAATGGGTTGACATCCCACCATCAATTTTAAGATTTTTAACAGTCATTTAGTGACTCTTAAAACGTTCAGTATTACGGATTTGCAATTAATACTGGACATGCAACTTTCTGAAATTCCAGTTATTTATGACGGTGAGAATCTTACTTTTTACTACTTACAAGGAAATCGTATCTATATGTACAATGCACTAACTCACGAAACAACGCTTGTGTTTGAAGCAGAAGATGGTTTACGTTTTGATGCAATTTCATGGGCAGATGATGAACAGTTGGCTTTTTTAGGGCAAAAAAGAGGTTCAAATTACACTTATTTTGGGGTAACTGATTTATCTAATAATGAAATCGCATATGATTATGCTGAGTTTTCAGGACCACGCCTTAATGTTTATGGAAATTATTTGTTGCTGTTAGAAGATCGGAATGAAAGAGGTGAATATCGAAATGAAGTAATCGTATTCAATTTAATAACCCATGAAAGTACGATTATTCAAGTAGAAGATGGTGAGAGTCTCGACGGTGTTGCAAGTGTAATAGCCGATCGTTTTGTGCTAACTACGACACTTGATCGCATTAGAGCATATGAGATAGCGACTAACCAGATTGTCCTTGAGCGTTCACCACTTATTGAATTAAGAAGAGATACTGAATTTTTTACTCAAACTCCTCGTTTTATTACGATTAAAGAAGGTTTATTATATGGAGCTGTTTTTGAAATTGAGGATTTTAGCATTGCTACTTATGAAGGAGTGTTGGATGTTGGCGTTCACTTTCTTCATACTGAATTTATTGTGATTGAGGAGTGAGTTATGATGAATACGTTAAAGCGTAGCATGATTAGTATTTATCGCCAACCAGTGAAAACAACTATCTTCTTTTTGTTGGTTGTGCTTTTAAGTACGTTAACAGCAGGCTCTATTTTAGTGCGTCAAGCGGTTGTCAATACAGATCAAAATTTAAGAAGACTCATGCCTAGCGTGACAACAATTATGCTTGATCAACAGCGGGTTTATGATGAAACTGGTGAATGGCCAGCATTTGAAGTCTTAATGCCACAGATGATTCGACAAATTGGCGAATTGCCACAAGTTGCAATGTTTGATTATTCGATTGATGTCCCGATAATCGCAGGAGCAGTTACAGCGGGCATAACTGGAGCCGGGCTGAATCAATGGGAAGATTTAAGACGTGGGTTGTTTAATGAGATTGGCTATGATGAAGACTTAGGCGTTAGATTTCTTGTAGAAGGGGTCGGGAGCACTGATTTTTTAGATGTTAGAGCTGGATTTGTCGAGCTGATTAGTGGTCAAAATTTTGATAATGCCGAGTTTCATCATTTAATTGAGCCTTTTCCAGTAATTATTGCTTCAGAATTTGCCCAGATTAATAGCCTTGCAGTTGATTCAATTTTAGACGTTCAAATCGTTGCTTTTCCCAACATCGGCACGGATGGGATGCTAATTGCTGATTGAACTGTTGCGCCGGTTATCAATGAGTCACTGGCCTTGAAAATTGTTGGCATTGTTGAACCAATTCTTCCAGAAATACCTGAGGCGAATGATTTTGATGCACTTCATCAATTTGCTTTTATGAAATCTACAGTGCAACACCGCCTTTATGTTCCAAATATTGTCGCCGAAATGATGTTTCACATTAGCGAACAAGGCGATTATCCACTTAATCTCTTTATTTACAACTTCTTTTTACTCAATGATCCAATGGATTTTGAAGCATTTGCGTTAGAAGTTGAAAATTTGCCTAACGGTCCATGGCGGGCGTTTGATTTTTCTGCCGGTTTTAGTATTATTTCCACTTCAATGATCAGCATTCAAGAAATGGCAGATTTGGTTTTGTTAATGGCAATTGGTGCAACTTTACTGATTATAAGCTTAGTATTGTTATTTTTTTTGCGTGAGCGAAAACATGAAGTTGGCATCTATTTGGCACTAGGGGAACAAAAGAAAAATATTGTTTTTCAAATGCTTTTGGAATTGCTACCCATTATCATGCTTGGAATGACAATTGCACTATTTATTGGGAGCGTCCTCGCCGGAGGGTTGTCACAAGAAATGCTAAGGCAAACCTTAGAGCAAGAAGCAGGAGGATTTTTACAGTCGCAAGAATTACATCAATTGGAACATTTTGGCTATCGATTTGAGCTAACATCAGCGGAAATGCTTGAAAATTATGAGGTTAGAATTGAGCCGATGTCAGTTGGATTATTTTACGTCCTTGGTCTTGGAGCAACGGCGATTGCCATAATTATCCCCATTATTTTTGTCGTTAACACAAATCCGAAGAAATTATTATCAGTTAAATAATCTAATCAAGCGTGTTAGAAGCAACTTTCAAGTGTAATGAGCGAGTAGGTCGAAATGCTTTGGTAAACGAGCAGATTGACCGTGCCCATGTTCGTAAATATAAGGAAACAGTACCTGCAAAAGCGGAATGACAGTGAAAACATGGGATTTATGCGATTTCAAAATTTAGCGAAAAGCTGACCAAGTTCACCTAGCGCCATTTTTTTAGCAAACTTTGTTTGCATACTGGACAAAGTCTGAATAATATGGTACACTATACATAAGCAATGTTTAGCTTAAGAATTATTTGAGGACTAAAAGTAGCTGTCAAGCTACCCAGAGTTCGCAATACAAGGAGGAAGAATTTATGAAAAAAATCTTAAGTATTTTTAGTGTTTTACTACTTTCGGTTGTCTTTTTAGCGGGGTGTGATAGTGATGATCGAACAGTTATTAATTTGTGGGCGTTTACAGATGAGGTGCCTAATGCAGCTGCGTTGTTTATGCATATGAATCCCCAATTTGATGAGCAGTTTCGCTTTGAATTTACCACAATTTCGGATACCGATAATGCGTATAGCATTGCCATTGATCCCGCTTTAGAATCAGGTGGAAATGATATGCCGCACATCTTTACAGCTGAGTCAGCGTTTGTTTTGCGCTATACTCAAGGAGCAATGGCGGCGCACGCGATGCCGTATTCACAACTGATTCCTAATTTGTATGCTCGGATTGCGGATGCAGGCATTGCCCCTTATACTGCTGAAATTGGAACTCGTAGCAATGATGTTGTCGGATTAGCTTTCCAATCAACTGGTGGAGCGATGATTTACCGCCGTTCAATTGCCCAAGCAGTATTTGGTACTGACGACCCTAGCGAAATCGCTAGCATTACCGGTGCAAATGGTTGGCATAGTTTCTTAGACGCTGCGCACCAATTAGAAGCTGCAGGTTATGCATCAGTAGTTGGTGCGGGTGACTTATGGCAAGCAATTCGAACTACAGGAAGTCCGTGGGTTGTTAATGGTGAATTAGTTATTGACCCAGCTCGCCTTGAAATGATGGAATTTCACCGCGCTTTATACGAAGGAAACTTGATGCTTGATGGTGGAGCGTGGTCAGATGACTGGTTTGCCGCGATGAGTGGAACGAGTAATCCTGAAGTGTTTTCATTTTTTGGACCAGCTTGGCTAATTAATCACGTTATGGCAAATAATGTGGGCGATACTTATGGTGATTGGGCAATTACTGTACCTCCAGTTGGATTTTTTTGGGGTGGAACTTGGGTAATGGCTAATGCCGACCTGCCTGCGGAAATGCACGAAGTTGTTGGCGCCTTCATTGAATGGATGACGCTAGATACTACGCAAAACGGTTTTCAGTATATGTTTGCTAGCGGAACCTTCGAGCGCGCGCTATATGATGCGGATATTATTGCTGAATATGGCGTAACTAAAGATGTTGTGGCCTCATCAGTGGTAAATGATATGGTCGACTCAACAGTTTCAATCTTATCAGGGCAAGAAATGGCACCAGTATTTATCCCCGCTTCCGTTTATGCCTCAGGAACTGTGTTAACGCAATATGACATTGAAATCAACAACTGGTTTTTAGACCAATCTGAACAATATGCAATTGGCGTAAAAACTCGCGAGGAAGCGGTTCGTGACTTCAAGCAAATGGTTGCAGATAATACCAACATCACGGTAAACTTTGATTAAAATAAATTAATATTTTTAGCTAGGGGGGCTAATTAGAATGTGGTTGTCTCCCTTGGCTAAATTATTTTTTTATAAAATGATATGAGGTGGAATTTGTGAAAGAAAAAAAATCAAAAAATAAGTACGCCAAATATGGTTATCTTTTCTCGTTGCCATTTATTGTTACGTTTTTAGTTTTCTCGCTGTACCCGATCATCTATACATTTATGCTAAGCTTTTCAGATTTACAAGGCGTAGCAACGGGGAGTCTTAATATTTTATCAAATCCCTTTGAAAATTATGTCGATATGCTAAGTAACCAAACCTTTAGAACGTCTTTGCAAAACACCGTTATTCTTTGGGTTGTCAACTTTATTCCCCAAATCATCTTAGCAACGGCGCTCGCAGCTTGGTTTACAAATAAACGTCTTGATATTAAGCGTTCAGGTTTTTTCAAAACGCTACTTTACATGCCAAACATTATTACCGCAGCCTCAATTGCGATTCTTTTTGGCGCTTTGTTTGGCGCGCCAACAGGACCGTTTAATGACTTATTTATGCGCCTTGGGTTGATTGATTCTCCGGTGCATTGGTTCAGAAGTCCGCTAACTGCTCAGGCAACTGTGGCATTTATCCAGTTTTGGATGTGGTATGGGTCGACAATGATTATTATGATTGCGGGGATTAATGGAATTAATCCAGCTTTGTTTGAAGCAGCCGCAATTGATGGCGCTAGTCATCTGCAAACTTTCTTTAGAGTTACACTGCCCCAGCTAAAACCAATTGTCTTATTTACACTAGTAACAAGTTTTATCGGCGGAATGCAAATGTTTGATATTCCAATGCTACTTGTTGATCGTAGTGGTCCGGATAATGCCACGTTAACGGCAGCTGTATTTATCTTTAATCAGGCATTTGGTGGTGCGCGAATGTGGAACCGCGCAGCGGCAGCCAGTATGATTTTATTTGTTGTTTGTGGCGTTATTGCCGGCGGTTTATTCTTCCTTTTCCGCGATAAAGATGCAATTGCGTTGAAGAAGTCGCAAAAGCAAGCGATAAATGCTTTGAAGGAGGGGAATGTATAATGAAAAAACTCACTATTGGAAAATCGCTCATCTATTTGTTTTTGATATTTTTATCCCTGCTTTCGATTTTGCCATTTCTGGTAATGTTTGTTAATGCAACCAGAAGTACGCCACAAATCCAGCAACAAGCGCTCTCTTTTATTCCTGGTACTTATTTAATGAGCAACTGGCGCCATTTGATGGTCGGCTCGTTTAACCCATTTGTTGGCTTTAGGAACTCATTTATTATTTCAACCGGTGCGACAATCTTATCTGTTTATTTTTCGTCGTTAACGGCCTATGCGATTGTTGCTTATGACTGGAAATTTAAAAAAGCATTTTTTGCGATTGTGATGGTTATTTTAATGATTCCTGGCACCATTGCAATTATCGGATTTTTCCAGTTTATGTGGCAAATCGGCTTAAATAACAATTTTATTCCGCTAATCATTCCAGCAATTGCTTCACCAGGAGTTGTCTTCTTTATGCGTCAATATTTACAAGCGACTTTGTCTTTAGAAATGGTTGAGGCGGCTAGAATTGATGGCTCTACGGAGTTTGCAACTTTTAATAAAATTGTCTTGCCGATCATGAAACCAGCGCTTGCAACGCAAGCAATCTTTATTATGGTTGGAACGTGGAATCAATTGTTCTTACCGATGGTTTTGCTTTCAAGACAACAATTATGGACGATGCCGATTATGGTTGCGCAACTTCAAGGTAATATTTACCGGACAGAATTTGGTGCTGTTTGGCTAGGGCTAGCGTTAACGGTTTTACCGCTGTTTATCGTTTACGCATTCTTATCAAAATACATCATTGCCGGCGTTGCTTTGGGCGGTGTGAAGGAGTAACAGTAGCTATTTAGCAAGCAAGTAAATTCAAAGCAAGTAGACAATGTTAAATTATCTACTTGCTTTTTTAAGGTTGATTGGCAAATCCAATCTCAAACCCTTTTTGCGTTAAACTTGAATTGATTTCTTTTTTCTGGCGAAAGTTGAAGGTGAGAAGGTAGCCACGTTTCGCGCCGCGTTTTTTGACATAATCGGTTAGCTGAAGGTAGGCATCTTGTTGGTAAGTTTGACCGCGATGCCCCCGCAAACCGTAATTTTTTCCTGACAGCGTTCAAAAACATCTGGCAAAAGTTTTGAGCATTTTCGAAACTTTCGTCATCAACGCCTTGAAAGCTTAATAAAATCGCCGTATATGCCGTATATTCAGTTGCTAAATATCGTTGTAAAGCTGCAAGCGTCGTTGTTTTCCCGTATTGCCTGCCGCGGTTAATCACGAAATATGCTTCCCTTTCGATTGATTGTTTCATTTTAATTGCTTCATTTTTTCCAGCCGGTCGGTAATATCGACCATGTAATGATCGCCAGGAACACATAATCCTTCGAGATTAAACCGTTTTTTCATTAGTTACCCTCCCACTATTTGCGTTTTTTCACTCCTTAAGTGCTAGCTTACTTAAGGCGACCTTGGCTGCTAGTTGTTCGGCTTCTTTCTTAGTTGTTGCGGTGCCAACGCCGAGCACGACATTATCAAGCATTACCGCCGTTTCGAAAATTTTAGCATGAGCAGGGCCAACTGAGGCAACTAAATGATAGCTAATTGCGCGCTTATCGTCCGCTTGGACAAGCTCTTGTAAGCGGCTTTTATAATCACGACTGTCGGCAATATCAATGGATTTGTACTCATAAGCTAAAATCGGTGTTAAAAATTTCAAAACATGTTCAAAACCTAAATCTTCATAAATCGCCCCAACTAGCGCTTCGAAAGTATCAGCTTTTAAAGATGTTCGACTTCGGCCACCCATTTTTTCCTCACCGCGTCCCATTCGAACAAAATTTGGTAAATCTAGATGCTCAGCGTAGCGACTTAAAGCCTCTTCTCTAACTAAAGACGATCGAACTCGCGTCATAACCCCTTCCGGAAGTCGTGGTTTCATATCAAATAAATATTCAGAGCAACACAGCTGCAAAGCAGCGTCACCTAAAAACTCAAGGCGCTCGTTATGCAGAAGATTTTCGACATGACGTTGTTCATTTGAATATGACGAGTGCGTGAAGGCCTCAATGTAAATACTTAAATCTTTAAATTCAACGCCCAAATTGCTTAAAAAATTCTCTAAATCATTACTATACTTCATTTCGGTAATTCCTCCCCACTAGCGCAACAGGCGTGGATATTGATTTAATTCTCTCAAGGATTCGAGCCGCTTTAACAGGCTCATATTCATTGCGATTCGTTTGTTCATAATGTTTTTGCAGTTCTTTTAGGTTAAAATTTGATGTAAAAAATGTTGGTAATTCGTGCATCATGCGGTGGTTTAAAATGCGACCTAAAATCTCATCACGCATCCAACTAGTAACGACTTCGCTACCGACATCATCAAGCATTAAAACGGGAATCGTTTTAAGTTGATCAACAATTGTGTCACTTGGATTGTCTTTATCGTTAAAACCAGCTTTGATTTTAGCAATTAATTCGGGGAAATAGACGAGCGTGCAACTTATCCCCCGCTTTGCCAACTCGTTAGCAATTGCACACATTGCATAGGTTTTGCCTGAGCCCATTGAACCGTGTAAGTAGATGCCCTTTTTGAAGTTATTTTGCTTGTAATTAGACACAAAATCCATTCCTAACCTAAACAATTCTTCCCGATTAGCATCAGGATTTAATGTTGCAAAGCTAGCATTTGCCATCGGTTTGGGCATATGAAGCGTTTGAATATTGCTTAAATGTTGCTCACTTTTAAAATATTGACAAGGCGTAAAGCCTAAGCGCAAGCGCCCAAGACAAGGTGTGAGCATGGGGAAATGGCCTCGAATTGGTTGCTTACAATTAGCCAGCTGCTTGCAATCGTTACACTTTAACACGCCCACAAAAAACTCGTCAATTGCGGTGATAAAACTTGGTAACTTGCTCAGATCAATTTCAGATTCGTAACGCTTTAACACCGCCTTAACCTCAGGTTGCGACAGTAATTTGCCGTAAACTTCATCAATATCGGAAATTTTTTCAACTAATTCACTAAGTCGCTTCATTGTTTAATCCTCCGTTTAGCATTTCGAGCTTCATTTGTTCAATGCGTTTTTTTGCCGCTTCATCAGTAGCGGGATTTTCGTGATTATTAGCATTTTTTAACCATTCAGGAATTGGCTCAACGCGAGTAGCATTTTTGAAGTTGCGATTCTTGCTAGCGATTGGCTGTTGCTTTTCCTTCTTATAATTGTTTTGTTTTATAAGAAATTTCTCAACTTTATCCATCGCTGCCGCTGTTGTTTTCACGCCTTGCCGTTGCCACTGTCCGGCAACTTTTTCGATTAACTGTTTTGGCATTGTGCCTTCTGCGGTGTTAAGCACGTAATCAACCAAAACGTTAACCACGCCAGCGGGCATCTCTTGGTCAACATATAACCATTCAACCAACTTGACATCAGCGGGAACTGGTGGGATTCCGCCGGATTTAAACTGTAAGAAATCTACAGGGCTTTGCTCTAAGAAAGCGATAATCCCTTGCTTTGACTTACTTGCAACTGGCGCTGGGCTTTTCGGCGCTTCATCTTTAACGACAACCTGCACATTAGCCCCTTTACTTATTAGTTGAAATTGTGAGCGAGCCAAAGTTTTCATCTGGACTAAATCAACAGCTCCATCAGGAGTCAGGCAATCAAAAACTAAACGCGCTAATTCATGGACATCAAACTTGTATAAAAATGCGAGTTCGTTTAAAATTTTTAGCAGCTCGGATGAAATAATTTCCTGGGAAATTCCCTTTTTAAGAAGAATTGCGGATAACGTTGCTGGCTCAAAAATCGTTGAAATTTTAACCCCTTGGCTAGCGTTAACGTGGCCAAGATCCGCGGGAATATTTTGCTGCATGCCAGTTAGCGCTCGAACATCAAAGATTTCGTCAAAACGTTTGGTGGCTTTGTTTGCCGTGTTGGGA
>JGI990J12352_1000248_pt1 | contig 12720 bp, 13 predicted proteins | sample Intmic4MA4BA4MSA_FD_12352 | JGI IMG/M metagenome (IMG submission 12352) | reverse complement strand
ATAAAATTCAAGCTAAAAAGCGATTAGAATATCTTTCTGAAAGACTTTCAATGACAAATTTTCTCGACCGAAAATATGACAAGTTATCTGGCGGTCAACGTAGAAAATGTGACATTGCTAGAGCTCTGATTGCTGAACCAAAAATTCTTTTCTTGGACGAACCTACAACTGGGCTTGACCCACAAAGCCGTATTGAAGTTTGGGAAACTATCGAAGATATTCGTAAAACTGAAAAAATGGCTGTTTTTCTCACTACACATTATATGGAAGAAACTGAGAATGCCGACCGTGTAGCCATTATGGATAATGGTAAGATTCTCTGCATTGACACGCCCCAAAAATTAAAAACTAAGTATTCTTATGATGTCCTTAAATTAGTTGTAAAAAATAATCAAAACGAAGAAATTGAACGTCATATAGAAAATTATGAATTAGTGGCGGACACATACATTGTAAAAATGGAACAAGGACTTGACGCAATTGATTTTTTACCCAAAATCAAGCCATATCTCGATAGTTTTGAAATGGAAAAAGGTACTATGGATAGTGTATTCCTTAATGTTGTTGGGAGGACATCGGAATGAATAGTTTAATTAGTTTAGTTAAGCGTAATATCAAAATATTTTATCGAACAAGAGGCAATATTTTCTTTTCCATGCTTTCAATTATCATTCTAGTAGCTTTGCACTTTGCTATATTCCGCTCGATGTATGCTGATAATTGGATATATGTAACATCACAAATTTCGGGACTTATAATAGAAAGAGAGAATCTTACTTGGATTGCAGATAGTCTGATGTTTTCTGCAATAATTCCTCTTGGTGCTGTGACTATTTCCCTTACCGCTATTGGGACTATGGTTGCTGATAAGGAGACCAATGCCCTTTCTGATTTCCTAATTTCTCCGATTAAAAGGGGAATTTTACTCACTTCGTACTTAATGAGTTCATTTATTATTGGTTTTACTGTTTTGTCTTTGTTTATCATTTTCTTTTGCATATATTTCTTTGTTATGTACGGTATAACTTTTACTGCTTTACAACTTGGATTGATTGTAATGGCAAAAATCGGCTCGCTTATATTCGCTAATATATTTATGCTTTTGCTCATTTCTTTTCTCAAGAAACAGCAATCTTTAAGTACTTTAGGTTCAATCTTAGGAACATCTATTGGATTTTTAAGCGGTGCTTACATTCCGATAGGAATGTTTGGAGATATAATTGGAGCTCTGTTCAGTGCACTTCCATTTTTACAATTAACAGTGTTGACAAGGCAAGCATTTTTGTACGAAATAGAGACTATCACACCGTTAACACATGAAATGCTAACTGGCGAAATCGCACGTAACTTTGGAATGGAAGTTTGGTTTGGAAATAATCTGATTTCTACACAATTTACCATACTGATTTCTGGAACTATAACATTATTTTTACTCATTGGATTGGTTATTCGATTTTCAAGAATGAAAAAAGCAGATTAATTTTCATGGTAAATACAACCCTTTATTCTGTCCAATGGGCAGATAAAAGATTTTTCGAGGAAAAGATTGTCGCTTGGGACGAGCGCTTTATTGACAAGAGCATTGCGGAGCAATGCGAGACTTCCGTTTTGTAAAATAGGAGACGCCCGAATATTTACCACACATGGCAAATACTCGGGCGTTCCTTTATTGTTGGTTTTTATATTTGGACGAAGAAAAGATTTTAAAGGCTTGTTTGCTCACAAAAGATATTCCTAGTTATACCTTTAACTCAAGCGCATAATGGCTTTATCTTCTATATAAATCGCAATTTTGATATCAATAGATTGCACTTATTTATTTGCACCACAATATTCGCAACTGTTGACGATATTTCTATTTTCAGCACCACAAGCATGACATTTCCAAGTTTCATCAAGTCGTAATGTTGGAATATCTTCACCTAATAATTCTTCCATTTCTGTTCTGGTAGATTTATTGTCAAGGACTTCTAAATCATTGTCATCTGATTCGCCTAAAATGTCATTTTTATTAAATCTTCGCCAAGAAGTACCAATTGCAATACCTGTCATCAAGAGAATGTCAATAATGATAACATAATCAAAACTTATTGCATAAATTGTAACATCTAGAGCATCAATGAAATCAATCCAAAAGTACCCATAATCTAATAGTGCGTTGTAGAAAAACAATGCGTAGCCTAAAATAATCCCAAAAATCCCACCAATAATAGACAAAATAATGATACTAATTTGTCGTTTAACTCCTACTGGACCTTTCCCTAAGTGCCACCCGAATGAAATTGCTCCCCCCAATGCCACTCCTGAAATCCATGCTCCACGCCATGCAAAAATCCCACCAATGATTACATACGAAATAATTCCAAGAATCATCCCGAGGATTGCAAAACCTAATCCTTTACCAAACGACGTTTCTTGTTGCCCATTATTCAAAGTACGATTAAAACTTTCCATTGTCAAAACCTGCCTTTATCTGGTCTAGTATAAAAAACGCCAAAGCACATTTACCTAGTTGGTAGTGCAGTTTGCACCTTGTTCCTCTAAACCGAGAATTGCACCAGATAAAGTTACTCGTGCAGCATCTGTATCCCAAAGTAAACTCACTTCAGCGTCTGTCAAATGTTCATAGTGAAAAACAGCATCAAATGTGATCGTATCATCATCAATCGATAAAAGATGCCAACTTAATCCGAATGTTGGATCTCCCCACTCGGCAAACCATTCCTCAATATGATCATCATCCATAAAATAACCAGCCATACCAAAAAACATAATTTCATATTCAGCAATATCCATCGTGATTGTATCAGTCCATGTTATAATATTTTCGTCTGAACCAACAATCGTTACCGTAATATTGCGAGCACTTTCGATTACTGACGATGGAGCTGCCGTACAAACAGTTACTGTATCACCACGCATACGACTGCTACAACCACCCAATACTAAAACAACTCCAATTGTAAATACACTTAATAATCTCTTCATTTTAATTCTCCATTCTTGAATATTTTGCTACTACATCGTGTATTATAGCAGTTATCGACAAAGTTTTCAATACAAAATACCAAAATTCTCTCTTTTCCAGCTTGAAAAAAATGCCAATTTTTGGTATCATATAAAAAAGCATTTTTAAAAATGATTGTAAATCTTTCCGCAATCGTAAGAGGGAATTTTTTTATTTTATCCGCCATGATGAACTATATTTCCTAGTGGATAAAGCTCTACGACACGTAGCCTATAAGTTCGGGAAAAAAGCGAAAATCAGCTTTATCGACGTAAAGCATTTATGTGAAAATGCCGCGCATCAACTATCACACTTCAACCAGAAAATGCTGGATTGGAAATCTCAGAAACTTCAGCAGAATTTGACCTGCTAGAAACGGTCGAAATAAAAAATCATCCATTCTTTATCGGGGTGCAATTCCATCCGAAATTCCTGTCGTATCCGCAAAAACCGTACCCATTATTCACGGAATTCATTAAATCAGCAATTAAATAGGGGGCGCTATCAATGGGACAAACACTCGACCCAAAAGCGTTTTTGTTACAACAGCGTAGCAGTAAACCATCTTTTTTAGTACTAAAACAATCTGATTTAATTAAAATCACTGAACTTGGTGTGGATATCCCGCTACCGACGACACTTAATGAACAAGAATTCTATCAACATTTGAAACAAGCGGTTTCGGAGTATAATGCAAATGCTGCTTTGAATAGCAAATTACCAGTAGATTTTGATGGTTTACATACGCGCTACAGCGAGTACATCGAAGCATTGAAGTCATTCATTTAGGGACACTTGCACAAACGAACTTTGCCAGAACAGAATATAATAAAGTGTATGAAGTCGTGAACTCCTCTTTTCATACATTTTTTGCTAGATAATTTACACTTCATGAGCGAGACGCATTTGTACCAGGAAACTCTAAAAACTCCTACATACAGCACGGTTGCTACGCAAGCAACCATTCCCTCAAAATCGCTATAACTTTTATAATTCGGGTGCCAGAGTTCGGTGCCTACAAAAAATAGTCCTCCCAATACTATTGAAGAACGTTAAACAAAAACTCTAATAACAGACCTTTAAATTCTAGGTACATTTGTGCTTTTTGTTTTTATTAAAACAATCCCAAAAGCTCACAGAACGAAAATTATTTTGCAAATTGCATGATGCTTCAAAACTAGTACCGTGTTAACACAATTTACCACATGAGAAGCGTTACAGATGAAAGCCCACCGAATACGGTCGTCCGTATTCGGTGGGCTGTTTCATTTTAGAAATTAAATTTGTTAGTTTTCTAATCTAACTGGTACAATTAACTGTAAATTCGCTTCGTCGTAGTTGTCTAACAAAACGAACGGCTTCATATCACCGTTGAAACCAAATGTTACATCACCATCATTTCCTTTAATTGCGCGCAGTGAGTCGAGTAAGAAAATCGAACTACATGCGATTGATAATTTTGAACCAGTTTGATCTTTAATTTTTACAACTTCCTCAATTTTACCAATTTGTGACGAGTTAGACTTGATAATCATGTGCCCTTCTTCTGGTAAAACTGAAATATTTGCAACATTCGCACGGTCTTCACGCGCCATTAATGACACTCGATCAACCGCATTAAATAACTCACGATAACCAACTGACACTTTAATTTCAAAACTCGTTGGAATAAATGATGCAACGTCTGGATAAGTCCCTTCAAGCAAGCGTGATTGGAACGACATATCAGCATTTTTGAATAAGATTTGATTGCTTGTAATCGTAACTTCAGTATTAGGGTCAACTAAATCAAGTGTTCTTTCAAGTTCTGACAAGCTACGACCAGGAATTGTAATATTGAAATCTGCTAAATCATTTTCCGTTTCAAGAGGAATCACTCGTTGTGATAGTCGGAAACTATCTGTTGCAGTACATGACAATGAACAACCGCTATACTTGAAATTAACCCCGGTTAAAGTTGGTCGTGACTCATTAACAGCCACTGAGAAAATTGTTTGGTTAATAATTGTTTTTAATTCTGCGCTCGGCATGGTGAATGTGTGAAGAATATTATTTAATTCAACTTGTGGGTAATTCTCAGCTGGTAATCCTTTTAATGTATACTCACCTTTGTCACCGCGGATTAAAATGTCAGTTCCGTCAAAAGTATTGATTTCAATTGTATCTGCTTCAAGTTTTTTGATGATTTCGAAAAAATACTTACCTGGGATAACAATTCCGCCTTGTTCTTCAATTTCGATTAATCGCACAGTACCTTTTTCAGTAAATTGCTCTAACGGTAGCGATGTCTTAATAGTAATATCAGAATCACTACCAGTTAGTGAAATACCTTCTTCAGTCGTCACAAATTTGATCCCTGCCAAAATTTGCAGTGTTGTTTTATTAGGTAATGCACGTGTTACATGATTTAATTTGCTAATCAGAGCTTGTCTGTTTATTTTGATTCTCATGGGAAATCCTCCTATCTACTGTGCGTTTAAACAAACGCCTTTTTAAGTGTTTTAATAGCATCAACAACATCGTGGCTTTCTTTCATTAATTGCTCGATTTTTTTACAACTATGCATAACTGTTGTGTGATCGCGCCCACCAAAAGAATCACCGATTTTCGGATATGAACTCTCAGTTAATTCACGCATTAGATACATGGCCACTTGACGAGCAAAGGCAATTTCTTGCTTACGTTTTTTTGACGTGATATCCTCAGGTTTAATATCGTAGTATGCTGCTGTTTCTTTGATAATATTTTTTACATCGATTCGTGAGGCGCGTTTCTCTTCCTTAATTAACTGACGAAGTGCATCATTTGCCAACTCAATTGTAAAATCAGAATTATTAATCGTTGCAAAGAAAATTAATCTCTTTAACGCTCCTTCAAGGGTACGAACATTACTGTGGAATTTACTTGCCACAAATTCCAATACTTCTTCAGGGAAGTCATCTTGTGAAATATTTTCACCGAGTAATTTTCTTTTCAGAATATCGATCCGAGTTTGAACGTCAGGAATTTGGATATCAGCTTGCATTCCCCACTCAAAACGCGAAGTTAAACGATCCATCATGTCTTGCAATTCCGATGCAGGACGGTCAGATGTGATAATAATCTGCTTGTTATTGTCGTATAAATCATTAAACGTGTTAAAAAATTCTTCCTGGGTCTGCTCTTTTTTAGCTAGGAACTGAATATCGTCAATTAACAAAACGTCAACATTGCGATATTTTGCTTTGAATTCATCAAAATTCTTTTTCATCGTTGCAATCCGATATTCATCAACAAATTTTTCCGAGCTACAATAAAGGATTTTCGTGTTAGGATTGTTATCAAGCATTTGATTACCAACCGCTTGCATTAAATGTGTTTTTCCAAGTCCAACCCCACCAAAAATGTAAAGTGGATTTGCAACTTCTGCTGGTCGATCAGCAACTTGAACTGCGAGCATATATGCCAAACGGTTACTTTTACCAGCAACATAACGGTCAAAAGTATAAGTTGCATTCAAATTCCCACGATAAGTGTTGTGAATATTCTCATCAGCTTCAACCACACTATACTTTTTTTGCTGTTGCTCAATATAATCTGGTGTGACAAATTTCAATTCAAGCGTTTCACCCGCAATTTCGTTTAACGTTTTAACAATGTCCTGAATATAAAATTTATCTAACATAAAACGCTCATGCTCATTTGTCACAGCAACATAAACTTTATTTTTATTCTTATATGCTTGTTTTGGTGTTGCTAAAGTCATTTCAAAAGATTGTTGCGGCATTGTTAATTTGGTCTGCTCCACGACCTGATCCCATACTGATTGATATTGCTCCATATTGCCCACTCCGATACTGTCATTTTCCCCATAATAAACAAAAAATCGCCGAAATCAGGCAAATTCCTTACTTAGTTTTCCACAATTATATCATACATTTTAACGGAAATCGACCCCTTTTTCGAAAAAATTTCAAAAAATCGCAAAAAAAACCGCATTTTCCACAAAGCAAAAATTGTGACGCCCGACACGACCGCTTCGTTACCGCTTTTTAATCTTTTTGACCATAAAAGAAAAAAATCCGGCTAATAACCAGACTAAATTTTCGCATAATTCCGTTCCGCTTCTTCCCAATTAATTACCTTGAAAAATTTATCAATATACTCCGCACGGCGGTTTTGATTTTTTAAATAATACGCATGTTCCCACACGTCGAGATTGATAATTGGGATGAAGTTATACAAATCAATGATATCTTGATTAGCGGTCGTAAGAATTGATAATCTACCATCGACATCAGCTACCAACCATGCCCAACCAGAACCAAAGACTGATAAAGCAGCTTTCTTTAACGCAACTTCCATTTGCATAATACCGCCAAAGACGTCAATAATCGCTTTAAATAATGGTTCTGTTTGTGATGGTTTGGTGTCGCGTTTTAGTAATTCAAAGAATAGATTATGATTATAAACACCGCCCCCATTATTTTGTACCATAGTACGAATATCGTTTGGTAATAATTTCAAATTCATTAACAATTGCTCAAGAGTCCAACTATGGAATTCCGGGTGTAGTTCGAGCGCTTTGTTTAGATTATCAACATAAGTTCGTAAATGTTTGTCGTGATGCAAGTACATCGTTTCGGCATCAATAAACGGTTCCAGCACATCATGCTCATATAGTAATGGTTTTAATTGAAATGGATAACTCATAAAAAACTCTCCCTTTGTTTTAGTACTAAAACTATTATAGGTGAGAGTTTTGGTAATTATTCAAACTTTATCTAATATAACCGACCATACGTAAACCACGATAATGGCTTCATTAATGATGATGTCAAGAAAGTTTGTTTAATTTCTCATCTGCTTGTGGTACAATATATTTATTGATTTATCCTTTGTTTTTACTTTAACAATAGCTTGATAATTAGGGTTAGAAACCCATTTTGCATGGCTGGAAGCCTTAAAATCTATTGTTATACAAAAATTTAATATGATACGATCAGTCTTGTCTGGGTGATGAACTGCCTCTGATAATCACTAAAGGATGTAGAGCGAGAGGAGAATTGCAGATTACTATGAGGAATTTAGGTCATATAAAATTTAGAAAGATAAATGCAGAAGAAGATATATTTCAAACTTTTTCCAAAAAATACCAGCTCTATTTAAAAGAGTTTGAAGAATTTGCAAAAAATGAGACGATAAAAAACCAAAAATTTGGTAAAGTTAGCGGAAAGGCTTCTTCCTGCAAGCGATATCTTATTAGGCTTATTATCTTGATTCAAGAAACAATAACAAATGAAATAAAGATTGATTCTCAAGAATTTAAATACCAGCTACTGAATTTATTTGATGATTTGTCATTTGCACAATATAATGATAATGAGGGTCGATTTCCAAGTGCGACTATAAATTGTTATTGTCGGTATTTAGAAGATCGAAATTTCAGCTCTGAAATTAAAGAACTATCAAATGATGCAGATATTGTATTACATTCTCAATTACGTACCGAATCAAATAAGGAACTATATATTAAGAATAACTATGAAACTAGAAATCCTACTGTACAACAAAAGTTCAGGGAAGAAGTCTTAAAGAAATACAATCAGAAATGTTTGCTTTGTGAAATTGATATCGCTGAATTACTAATTGCTAGTCACATAAAAGGATATAGCCATTGTGAAAGATTAGAAGAAGCAAGGAGTATTAATAATGGATTACTTTTATGTGTTCATCATGATGCTTTATTTGATAAGGGAATTATTTCTTTTGATTCATCAGGAAAGATAATCGTGTCTATCCTGTATGAAAAGAAAATGAATCTACTACAACTAGATGATAAAATGCAGATTAGTAAATTTATTACTAACACTGAGATAGTTAGTAATTTAGAATTCCACCGTAAGTATACATTTAAACGTTAAACATGATTATTATAAAACTTCCCAAAATGACTAATTATAGTTGTAAAATTAGAAACTAAATATAATATAGAAAAGGAGTTAATCAGAATGAATGAGAATAATGTAGTAATGTGTCAATCATGTTCAATGCCACTTATGAATGAAACGAGCAAGGGGACGAATGCCGATGGGAGCCTATCAATGGAATATTGTAAGTACTGCTTAGAAGCAGGAAACTTTATTGGATATGATACACTGGAAGAAGCAATTGCGGATAGTGTTAATTATGCAGAAGTTGCAGGAATGACAAAAGAAGAAATGTTAGAATCTGCAAAAGCTATTTTACCCACTTTGAAAAGATGGAAAAATTAGCAAGCTATCATAATTTTTCCACTTAATGGAAATCTATTTTACCGCCCCACCTTTAACGACTTAAAAACTATTTGATTTCTAAAAAATGTAGTTTCAAAGGGTTGACAAACTCTATATCATGACATTTATAAGCGATGGTATTAATGACGCTCCTGTCCTAGCAATAGCTGATGTCGGTGTTTCAATGGGTGGGGTCTGACGTCGCTATTGAAGCAAGTGATGTTGTCCTTATGACAGACGAACCCGCTAAACTTGCCGAAACTGTAAAACTGTCACACTTTACTAGACGAATTGTTTGGCAAAACATTATTTTAACATTAATTGTGCAAGTTATCTTTCTGGTACTTGGAATGATGGGAGTTGTTTCAATTTGGGAAACTGTTTTCGCAGATGTCGGTGTCGCACTAATTGCTGTTTTTAACAGTAGGAGAATTATTAAATACTAGAAAAGCTCACAGATATCATATCGACAGGTGGTAGCTAACCACAAATATTATTATAAGGAGTGCGTTAGAATTGCTTATATTTAAAATAATTTCTTCATCAAGATTGTCTGCTCACGGTCAGGTCCTACGCTAAATATTGCAATATCAGCGCCGACTAATGCTTCGATGCGACGCAAATAATTTTGTGCTGCAATAGGCAGGTCATTGAATGATTGTACACCTGTAATATCTTCTTCCCAACCTGGCATTTCTTCCAGAATAGGTGTGCAACGCTCGAACTCTCTAATTGTTGATGGCACGTACTTAATAATTTCCCCGTCTAATTTATAACCTGTACATAGCTTGAGAGTAGGAATGCCAGATAGGACATCAAGCAAGTTAACTGAAATGCCAGTTAATCCACTTACGCGACGTGTGTGGCTTACAACAACACTATCAAACCAGCCTATACGGCGAGCACGACCTGTCACTGTTCCGTATTCGCGACCCACTTCGCGAATTTTATCAGCAAGTTCCCCTTCGATTTCTGTTGGAAATGCACCTTCTCCAACACGTGTAGAATATGCCTTTACAACACCAATAACTTCATCTATTTTAGTAGGACCAATACCAAGACCAGTTGTAACAGCACCAGCAGACGGGTTAGATGAAGTAACGAATGGATATGTTCCGTGGTCAATATCAAGCATCACACCTTGTGCCCCTTCAAAAAGCACTTTCTTACCAGTTGCTAAAGCCTTGTCGAGTTCATAAGAGGTATCAGTCACAAAAGGACGCATCGCTTCTGCATATTCACAATATTTTGTATATAAATCATCAAAATCAAATGTTGGCTTATCATAGCTTTCAAGTAAGCGATTTTTCTCGGTTAACTGCTCTTTTAAACGCTCGTAAAATAGGTCTTTATCTAGCATTTCACCAACGCGAATGCCACAGCGTGCATATTTATCAGCGTAGGTAGGGCCAATTCCACGATTTGTTGTTCCAACCTTAGCATCACCTTTCAATTCTTCTTGAAGCCCATCAATTGCAATATGATACGGAAATACGATATGTGCACGATTTGAAATTTTGATATGGTCTGTTGCAATTCCTTCAGTATTTAAGTAAGCGATCTCTTCGAGCAAAGATGCGGGATTAATAACCATTCCATTACCCAAAATCACCAGCTCAGAATTGAAAATTCCCGAAGGAATGAGACGTAATTTGTATTGCTTTCCTTGAAATTCAATCGTATGACCTGCATTATTTCCGCCTTGGTAACGTGCTACAATGTCCGATTTACTTGCCAAATAATCAGTAATTTTCCCCTTACCCTCATCGCCCCACTGTGTTCCTACTACAACAACTGTTTGTACCATTTTTTAACCACCTATTATAATAAAGTCATAGTTTAAAAGCTAAACTATGCTGGAAAAAATTTCAACTTGTGTAATCATAATCCTTATGTTATGAAAACACCTGAGTTGCACATTGAAAACTGATGGTGCTGCAACCCAGCTTTTATGATTTTTTCAGCCTTATCTTGCTCGACCAGCTGATTCTTAGATCCACGACATGAATACTGATCGGTGATTGTTTTTAATACTTCATTCATTTTGACCACTCTTTCCTTATACTAAAAATACAGTAAATAACCAAACGTGCTTTTCTAAAAAACAATTACTTGTAATAAACCACCCACGGGGCAAGCGCTGACAATTCCCCTGTTGGGAATTATCCCCCTACGGGCGGGGTATTAGTGTGTCTGCTAATCGAAAAATTTAAGTTGCCCCTGATGGTGCTTCGTGTATTTTTCTCCTTGCGAGCTCACATAATTTTTGATTTGTTCTTCATTTCCATGCTTTCCCACTGTTCCAACGAAATATCCAGAACTCCATAAACTCCCGCCCCACAGTTTCTTTTTTACCATCGGACATTTTTTGAAGATTTCTCTTGCTGTCAGGCTTTTTGTGATTCTCACTATTTCAGTCGGTGACATTGTGGGCACAGACTGAATCAAAAAATGCACGTAGTCGCTATCGCTCCCAATTTCAACGAAATTTATTTCGTATCTTTTGGATATTTCGACGCATGTTTCAACCAAGACCTTGTCAACTTCATCATCAAAAATTACTAGCCTATATTTCGCAGGACACACATAGTGGTACAATAGTACAGACACATTATGAGATTTTTGAATATAATCACTCATTCTTAGCACTTCCTCTTTTGAGTACTATTGTACCACAAAAAGATTCTTACGGGGCAAGCCTCGGGGAAATGCCCTCTTTTAGATTATAAGTCAACCGTTATATCATCGCCAACTTCACCAACGATTTCAATTCCCATTTTTGCATTTGCAACAATCGTTTAAAAAAACTCAACTTGTCTGAAATTGTTTCTAAAAGTGTTGATAGCTCTAAATATTCCTTTGAACTTCCAATTATTATTAAGATTTTACATCATTTTACTCATTATAAATTATTTCCTTATTGTTGGCATTACTAATTAGAATTATAAACTACTTTTACTGAAACATCAACAATTTATTTTGCTTTCCATCACTAAAAGAGCATTCGTGTAGCAAAATATTTTCCTTAGTTGCCAGAAATACTAGACATCTTAAATTCTATCCCTCTCTTTATACCAAAACAGTTCTAGTATTTTCCAAAATATTTTCCAAAATTTTTCAATAGATTCAAAACCAAATTTAGAATAATTTATAACGAAAGAAATTGTTTTTAGTTATTTCTGGATATAATCACTTTTAAAAAGTATTTTGACGTGTTGAAACATTGCTAAAATCATTAAACTGTGTCATTTATACATTTTAAAATTACCGTTTAATAATATAGCATAAAGAAAATTTAATATATATGTAATCAAAATCCACAATAAGCGAATGCAAAATCATTTATCTATCGTGGATTTTGATTTGTTTCAAGTTTCAAGAAGTTTTTTAAAGTTTTTTAGCAACTTCAAAACCAAGCTTAAAATATATTTCAGCTGTTTTACTATATATTTTATGAGC
>JGI990J12352_1000247_pt1 | contig 12752 bp, 25 predicted proteins | sample Intmic4MA4BA4MSA_FD_12352 | JGI IMG/M metagenome (IMG submission 12352) | reverse complement strand
CACACCACCTACGACATTGATGTGGAAACACTGCTTGCAGAGCCGCTGTCTTTTGATCCTGCGTCCGGCGGACAGCCCACGGTGTTGATCTTGCACACTCATGGCACCGAGTCCTTCCAGCCCTGCGCGGACTATTGGTACGACAACGCCTATAACTTCCGCACCCTGGACTCGAACCTGAATATCACCCGCATTGGGCGTGAGATGACGGAAATCTTTGAGGCGCGCGGTATTCGGGTACTGCCCAATCAGGATATTTTTGATTATCCCTCATTCCGCGGCTCTTACGGCCGCTCGCTTATGGCGGCGGAGCAATATTTGGCGGCACATCCTGAAATTCAGATTGTGTTCGATATCCATCGGGACGCAATCATGGATTCTGCCGGGAACTATGTGCGCACAATGGCGGAGATTGAAGGGACGGACAGCGCACAGGTCATGCTGGTGGTGGGGACGGACCATGCGGGACTCCATCATCCGTACTGGCAGCGGAATTTGCAATTTGCGCTTCGGTTACAGCGCGCCATGGTGGATCTGCATCCAACATTTGCACGGCCTTTGGCACTGCGGGAAGAGCGATTTAATGCGCATCTTACGCCCGGTTCCGTCTTAGTCGAGATTGGTACCTGCGGGAACACGCTACAAGAGGCCTTAACCGCCAGCCGATTGTTCGCCCAGCTTGCTTCTGACGTGATCCTTGCAGGCTCATAGCTTCTCTTATCGGATGATTGCGTACACGACCCCAAAGGCCATCGCGGCGATGCTTCCGAAGACCAGTACCGGCCCTGCAATGTTGAATAGCTTTGCGGCGGTGCCGACTACATGTCCCTCACTCTTAAACTCCATCGCGGGGCTGACTACGGCATTTGCAAAGCCTGTGATCGGGACTAGGCTACCCGCTTTGCCTACTTGGGCTAGTTTATCATATACCTTCAGGCCTGTGAGCAGTGCGCCGAGGAAGATTAGCGTGATGGATGCCGCTGTGCGTGCGTCTTTCACGTCCATCCCGTAATGGGCATAGAGCTGGATTAGACCCTCCCCTATGGCGGAGATCAGTCCGCCCATCAGAAACGCACGGATCAGGTTGCCGAATAGGTTTGAGCGCGGTACAAGCGTATCGACATAGGTGCTGTATTGCCGGTTTGTCATCTTTTGCATGAAAATCCTCCCAGTTTGGGGACGGCACTCTTATCTGCACAAGAAAACCCTCCCATTTTGAGATAGTTTCTCAAAACAGGAGGGTTTTTATGCGTATTCTTACTCCGCAACAGGCGCTTTGTCCTGCTCTACCAGTTCGATCACTGCCATCTCAGCAGCATCGCCACGGCGTGGCCCAAGGCGCGTGATGCGGCAATAGCCGCCCTGACGCGTTTCGTACTTCGGCGCTAAATCGCCAAATACTTTGGTCACCACATCTTCCCGTGTGATAAACGCAAGTGCCGCTCTTCTTGTCGCCAAAGTGTTCTTCTTGCCTAGCGTAATCATCTTCTCGGCAATCGGGCGGATCTCTTTCGCACGGGTGATGGTTGTCTCCATTCGGCCGTGATCTAGAAAATCTGTCACCTGCTGGCGCATCATAGCACGGCGCTGATCCGTTGGTTTGCCTAGCTTACGTCTTCCAGTCATAAGATGTTTCCTCCTTGCTTACAGATTGGAACTGTCTTCGCTGGCCAGGCCCATGCCCATCATCTCCAGCTTATGCATAACCTCTTCCAGCGACTTCCGACCTAGGTTTCGCACCTTTATCATCTCATCCTCTGTCTTCGAGATCATGTCTTCTACGGTGTTAATGTTCGCCCGCTTTAGGCAGTTGAAGCTTCGCACCGAAAGGTCTAATTCTTCAATGGTCATCTCCAGCACTTTGTCCCGCTGTGCTTCGGAACGCTCAACCACTGTGCTTCGTCCGCCTACGGACTCCGAAAGGCCGATAAATAGCTCGAAGTGGTCTACCAAAATCTTCGCACCCAAGCTGACTGCATCCCTCGCAGAGATGGTTTTATCGCTCCAAACCTCCAGGGTCAGCTTGTCGAAGTCGGTGGTCTTACCTACACGCGTATTCTCCACCGAGTAGTTGACTCTTGATACGGGGGTGTAGATGGAATCTACCGGGATCACCCCGATCACGTTCTGCTGCGGTTTGTTACGCTCCGACGGGACATAGCCCCGCCCGTGGCTTAGCGTTAGCTCCATACTAAGGCTTGCATCGGGACCCAAGGTCGCAATATGATGGTCGGGGTTTAGAATCTCGACCTCACCGTCTGCCCTGATGTCACCTGCTTTTACGACACCTTCGCCGTTTGCCTCGATATAGATGGTCTTTGTCTCTTCCGCGTGCAATTTTGCCGTAATCCCCTTCACGTTCAGGATAATCTCCGTCACGTCTTCTTTTACGCCGGGAATCGTGGAAAACTCATGCTGCACACCTGCTATCTTCACCGTAGTCACTGCCGTGCCCGGCAGGGAAGAGAGCAAAATCCGCCGCAGAGAGTTGCCTAAGGTTGTTCCATAGCCCCGCTCTAATGGCTCGACCTCAAACTTTCCGTAAGAATCGTCGCCGGGGGTCTCTATGCATTCGATGCGTGGACGCTCTATTTCAATCATCAGACGAATACCCTCCTAGTTATTCATGTTTCTTGCAATTTCAGCTTTCCAATTGAGGGTCTGCCACCGTCTATTCCCAGGCTTTGCCAAAGACGGCGGCAGTAAGCTCCAGAGCCGGAACTTGAAGCTCCTAGTGCTTATTTCGAGTAAAGCTCGACGATCAAATGCTCTGCAATCGGCAAGTCGATGTCCGCTTTCGTGGGTACTGCTACGACTTTCGCCGTGTGGTTTGCAGCGTCTAGCTCCAACCACTTCGGTGCCGTGCGGGAGGCTGCGGCCTCCATGTTGCCCTTAATTTTATCCGACTGGCGGCTTTTCTCTTTCACCACAAGGATCATGCCGGGCTTTACAAGGAAGGACGGAATGTCTACCTTGTGCCCATCAACCGTGAAGTGCCCGTGCCGCACCATCTGACGTGCCTCCGCGCGGGAAGCGCCGAAGCCCAGGCGGTACACTACGTTGTCCAGCCGTGACTCCAGGATGGCCAGCAGGTTTTCGCCCGCTTGCCCTTTCCGCTTCTTCGCCATGTCGAAATAGCCGCGGAACTGGCTTTCCAGTAGGCCGTAGTAACGCTTTACCTTTTGCTTCTCACGCGTTTGGATGCCGTGTTCTGAAGCCTTCTTACGCCCCTGACCGTGCTGGCCGGGGGGATAGGCGCGTCTGCTAATCCCACATTTTTGTGTGTAACATCTGTCCCCTTTTAGAAAGAGCTTTTCGCCCTCACGACGGCAGAGGCGACAGACTGCTCCTGTGTATCTTGCCATTAATCTGCTCCTCCTTCTATACGCGACGCCGCTTTGGTGGGCGACAGCCGTTGTGGGGGATTGGGGTCACGTCTTTGATCATTGTGACCTCAAGCCCTGCGCTCTGTAGGGCACGGACGGCGGCCTCTCGGCCTGAACCCGGACCCTTGACGAATACTTGCACCGTCTTCAAGCCATGCTCCATTGCGGCCTTTGCCGCAACCTCTGCCGCGGTTTGCGCCGCGAAAGGCGTTGACTTCTTACTGCCACGAAACCCCATCCCGCCAGATGACGCCCAGCTGAGCGCATTGCCTGCGGTGTCGGTAATTGTGACCATTGTGTTGTTGAACGAAGAGCGGATGTGAACTGCGCCCTTTTCGATGTTCTTCCGCTCACGACGGCGGGTACGTACTTTCTTCCCTTTGGCCTGTGCCATTTCGCATCCCCTCCTTACTTCTTCTTATTCGCGATTGTCCGCTTTGGACCTTTGCGCGTTCTTGCGTTCGTTTTGGAACGCTGGCCGCGCACCGGCAGATTCCGACGGTGGCGCAGACCGCGATAGCTGCCAATCTCAATCAGCCGCTTAATGTCAAGCGCAATCGAACGGCGACGGTCACCCTCTACAACGTACTGCTTGTCAATACATTCGCGGAGTTTTGCCTCTTCCTCGTCGGTTAGGTCTTTGATTCTGGTCGTTGGCGCAATCCCTGTTGCAGCCAATATCTCTTTTGCGCTGGTTCTGCCAATTCCGTAGATATACGTGAGCCCAATTTCAACTCGTTTATCACGGGGCAGGTCAACACCGGCAATACGTGCCATATAACCTATTCCTCCTTAACCTTGTCTCTGCTTATGGCGCGGGTTCTCACAGATTACCATGACCCGGCCTTTGCGTTTGATGATCTTGCACTTTTCGCACATGGGTTTCACACTTGGTCTGACTTTCATGTGATCGCTCCTTCTCCAGCAGTGGAAATATCCAGCCTCATAAACTGCCCCACTGGCGGCGGTTTTGAGGTATTTGTAAAAGTCGGCCTTTCGAATCGGCTTTGGGTGCCGCGGTTGAGGCATTGCCCCAAACCCCCAGTCCGACACTGAAAGGAACTTTGGGTGGATCCTTTTACTTGGTTCGCCAGGTGATTCTGCCCCGGGTCAAGTCGTAGGGCGACATCTGGACCGTCACCTTATCGCCAGGTAGGATTCGGATGAAATTCATCCGAAGTTTTCCAGAAATGTGCGCCAAAATCACGTGTTCATTGCCGATATCCACTTGGAACATAGCGTTTGGGAGGGATTCTACCACTCGCCCCTCTAGCTCGATTACATCGTCTTTTGCCACGCTTTACTCAACCTCCCCGTTGTCCTTCTGACTTACTTTCGCGTTATTCCGAAACGCCGCTAGTGCCCTTCGGATGTCACTGTCGTTTACCTGCTGTCCGTCTCGCAACTTTTCGGCTACTTGTGACGCTTCGCGGGCTAGGAACATACAGTGTTTTGCCTTCTTTCGCTTGGGGCGCTCCATCTTACGGCTTTTGCCGTCTACCAAGACTACAAATCCATCGTCTACCTCGGTCACGAATAGGGGATTCCCCCGGTCGCGGCCGTTCATCGATTGCACGATGTCGCCTCTGCAAATTTCCATATGCGCACCCTCACACATCGCATGTGGTGAGCACTTCCGGCTCCCCATCGGTGATGCGTACTGTGTTTTCGTAGTGGGCGGATAGACTTCCGTCCTCCGTTACCACCGTCCAACCGTCTGCCAGCACTCGGACTTCTGCTTTACCGAGATTCACCATTGGCTCAATCGCCAGTGTCATCCCTGCTTGCAGTCTCGGCCCGCGCCCCGGTTGGCCGTAATTCGGCACCTCCGGCGCTTCGTGCAACGCTTTGCCGATTCCATGCCCCACAAAGTCCCGCACTACGCCAAACCCATATGCGGCCACGTACCGCTCAACTGCGTGAGAAATGTCGGATAGGCGGTAGCCCTCTTTGCAAAACGCAAGTGCTTCGTAGAAGCTTTGCTCGGTTGCCTCGATCAACTGTCTTGCCTCGGCAGAGACTTCACCCGCTTGGAAGGTTGCGGCACAATCACCGTAAAACCCATCCATCTGCACGCCTACATCGATGCTCACCACGTCCCCCAACGCAATCTTTCGACTGCTTGGAACACCGTGGATGACCTCCTCATTGATGGAGATGCACACGCTCTTCGGGTAGTCACCGTAGCCCAGAAAGGCCGGAATGCCGCCGTTTTTCTCGATGAAGCACCGAACCTCACGGTCAATTTCGTCTGTTGTGACCCCCGGGGCGACCATTTCTCCCGCAAGCGCTCTCGCTCTGGCGGTAAGTTGCCCTGCGCGACGCATGATCGCAATCTCTCCCGCAGTCTTGAGGTGAATCCGTTTGCTCACTTATGCCTCCAAGACCGCGAACATGCGGGCTGTCACTTCCTCGACCGTACCCACACTCGGGACTGTTCTCAGAAGGCCTGCACCCTCGTAAAATCCAATGAGCGGTGCTGTCTGTTCGCGAAATACTTCCAGCCTGCGACCCACAGTCTCCGCCGTGTCATCGGGGCGTTGTACCAGGGCTTTGCCGCATACATCGCAGGTGTCCGTCACTTTGGAAGGGTTCGCCTTGATGTGGTACACCGCCTGACACTGCGGACATGACCGCCTGCCGGACAGCCGCTCAATCACTGCCTGATCCGGCACATCGAAGAATAGACACACGTCAATCCCAACGCCCAGATCGCGTAACCCCTCCGCCTGGGCTAGGGTGCGCGGTACACCGTCCAGGATGTATCCCTTTCGGCAGTCAGGCTCGGCTAGTCGCTCTTTGATTACGTTTAAGATGATCTCGTCTGAGACCAGCTCCCCTGTGGCCAGTAGGTCTTTGACCTGTAGCCCCAGGGCCGTTTCCGCCTTCACGGCGGCCCGTAAAATGTTGCCCGTGGACAGGGCGGGGATGCCCAGGCGTTCCTTGATGAACTCTGCCTGGGTCCCTTTGCCTGCACCGGGTACGCCTAACAAAATAATCCGCATAGTCTACTCCAAGAAGCCCTTGTAGTGACGCATCAGCATTTGACTCTCCAGGCTCTTGACTGTTTCCAGTGCTACACCCACTGCGATAATCACGCTGGTGCCGCCAAGGGCGATGCCCGTCTCTTGTGCCGCTGTGCTCATCATGCTCACCACGATGGGTAGCCCCGCTACAATTGCCAGATAAATCGCACCAAACAGGGTGATCTTGCTTAACACCTTGTGGATATAATCGCTGGTCGGTTTCCCCGGTCGGAAACCCGGGACGTAGCCACCGTTCTTCTTGAGATTGTTCGCAATCTCAATCGGATTGAACTGGATTTGTGAGTAGAAATAGCTGAAGAATAGAATCAACAGCACGTAAATGCTCAAGTAGGGAAGGCGAGCAGGGTCGAAAAAGTTCGCTAGACCGTGCAAAAACGTTCCCTCGGCAGGATTTGCAAAAGCCGCAATTGTCGCCGGCAGACTCGCTAATGCCTGTGCGAAGATGATCGGCATAACGCCGGACATGGAAAGCTTGATCGGTAGGTGTGTGCTCTGTCCGCCGTACATCTTCCGCCCTACCACGCGCTTGGCGTATTGAACCGGAATCTTCCGCTCTGAATTCTGGATGACTACAATCAGAACCATCAGAGCCAGCGCACCCACCAAAACCATGAGCAGAATCCACCATGGAATCGTGCCCGCGATCAGGCCCGTGACGATGCCGCTAATGGCAACAGGGAAGCGCGATACGATACCTGCAAACAGGATGATCGAGATGCCGTTCCCGATGCCAAACTCGGTGATTTGCTCACCAAGCCACATGACAAGGGAGCTACCTGCGGTAAAGGACAGTACAATAATCAGTCCTGACCAGAATCCGCCTGCGTCTTCCACCAAAAGACCCCAGTTGCTCAGCATCAGATAGTACGCAAAACCCATAATCAGGCCCAGTCCTACCGTTGCGTAGCGTGTGATCTTGCCGATGAGCTTCTTGCCATCTTCGCCGCCTTCTTTTTGCAACCGCTCAAGCGCGGGGATCGCGACACATAGAAGCTGCATCACGATAGAAGCGGTGATATAGGGCTGGATGCTAAGCGCAAAGATGGTCGCCTCCTGGAAGGCACCGCCGCTCATGGTGTTGAATAGCCCTAAAATAGTCGTTTCCATCTGCTGGAAATGGCTTGCTAACAGTGCAGTATCCACGTATGGAACCGGGATGGCGTTCCCCAATCGGAAGATGACAAGGATTAATAGCGTGAAAATCATCTTCCCGCGTAACTCGTCAATCTTCCAGGCGTTACGGATTGTCTGTAGCACTAGACCACCTCCGCCTTACCCCCGGCGGCCTCTATCTTCGCCTTTGCCGATTCGGAAAACGCAGAGGCCCGGACGGTTAGCTTCTTGGTCAAATCACCATCCGCCAAGATCTTCAGACCGTGCTTCGGCTTGGAGATGAGGCCTTTTTCCATTAAGCTTTGGATGGTTACCGTTGCGCCATTGTCAAATTGCTCTAGCTGAGAAATGTTGACTGACACCATTGGTTTTGCAAAAATGTTATTGAAACCCCGCTTTGGTAAACGACGCACAAGCGGCATTTGACCACCCTCAAAACCGACACGGACACCGCCGCCGCTTCTTGAGTTCTGTCCGCCATGACCACGGCCCGCTGTCTTCCCGTTTCCGGTTGCGATGCCGCGCCCTTTGCGCTTTCTTACCTTGGTCGAGCCTTCAGCAGGTCTTAACTCGTGTAATTTCATGTGTTTGACCCCCTACTGCACTTCTGAGACTTGGACAAGATACCCGATTTGGTGTAACTTGCCTCTCGTCTGTGCGTTATCCGGCTGAACCGTCTCGTTATTGATTCGGCGTAGCCCTAGTGAATTGGCAGTGGCGATGTGCTTATCCAGTCTGCCGTTTAGGCTCTTGACGAGCTTGATCTTTAGTTTTGACATGATCTACCGCCTCCTAACCGACAAGGTCTTCTGGGTTTTTGCCCCGAATTTTGGCCACTTGCGCCACGTCTCTCAATCTGCGCAGCCCTTCTAGCGTGGCGTTTACTACGTTTTGCGGGTTGTTCGAGCGCAGACATTTTGAATAAACATCTTTAATGCCCACAGCCTCCATCACTGCACGAACCGGACCGCCAGCGATGACGCCTGTACCCGGCTTTGCCGGCTTGATTAGCACTTTACCTGCGCCAAACTCGCCGAGCACTTCGTGCGGGATGGTGTTTCCTGTTAGGGTGATGGTCTCAATATTCTTCTTCGCGTCTTCAATGCCTTTGCGAATCGCATCTGCCACTTCGCCCGCTTTGCCTTGGCCAAAACCTACACGGCCTTTCCCATCGCCCACGACACACAGGGCGGAGAACTTGAAGATCCGACCGCCCTTGACGGTCTTAGAGACACGGTTGATTGCAACTACCTTCTCGGTGAATTCACTCTCTACCTCGTTGCGACGGCGATTGTCACGCCCGTCACGGCGGCCACGATTATCGTTTCTTTGCTCTGCCATATCTTCTTCCTCCTCCCTTTAAAATTCCAGGCCAGCTTCGCGTGCGCCTTCTGCCAGGGCTTTTACTCGCCCGTGGTACAGGTAGCCGCCACGGTCAAAGACAACAGTTTCGATGCCCTTCGCCTTAGCGCGCGCTGCGATTGCTTCGCCGATTTTCTTCGCTGCCTCCACGTTGCCGCCCTTTTCTGTGAACGCTTTCTCTACAGAAGACGCGCTGCATAGGGTTGCGCCCGTCGCATCATCAATGACCTGGGCATAAATGTGGTTGCTGCTACGGAACACGTTCAGGCGCGGTCTTGCAGGTGTGCCCGCGATTTTGCCACGGACTCTGCGATGACGCCGTTTGCGCTGCTTATTCACATCTTTTTTCTTAATCATACGGTCAACACCTCCCTTTATTTCGCACCAGTCTTGCCTTCTTTGCGGCGAATTACTTCGTCCACGTACTTGATGCCCTTGCCTTTATATGGCTCCGGCGGACGCTTTTCACGGACGTTCGCTGCAAATTGGCCTACTAGTTGTTTGTCGATTCCACTGATGATAATCTTGTTGGGGTTCGGGACTTCGATGCTGATGCCCGCAATCTCTTCCATGAATACCTGATGGCTGAAGCCCAGGTTCATGACGAGTTTCTTCCCCTCTTTCGCTACTCTGTAGCCGACACCGTTGACTTCCAGCTCTTTCGTGAAGCCACCTGTCACACCTGCGACCATGTTGCTCACCAGGCTGCGGGTTAGACCGTGCAGACTTTTGTGTAGCTTTTGCTCACTCGGACGTGTGACGTTTATGACTTCTGCCTGAACGTCCAACTTCATGTCCGGATGGATTTCTTGCACCAGGGTGCCTTTTGGGCCCTTCACTGTTAGCTCAGTGCCCACTAATTTTACTTCTACGCCCGCCGGTACCGGGATTGGAGCTCTTCCAATTCTTGACATTGTATGCGCGCCCCCTTACCATACGAAAGCGAGAACTTCACCACCGACATTGCCCGCTCTTGCGGCTTTGTCAGTCATGACGCCCTTGCTCGTAGAAATAATTGCGATGCCAAGGCCACGCAAAACACGTGGCAACTCGTCCGCACCTGCGTAGACACGAAGCCCCGGCTTCGATACACGACGCAGACCAGTGATGACCTTTTCCCGGCCCGGACCGTACTTCAGGGAAGCACGGACAACGCCTTGCAACCCGTCATCAATGATTTGGTAGGTACGGATGTACCCCTCATCGAGCAGGATCTGGGCGATTGCTTTTTTCATTTTGGATGCCGGAATGTCAACCGTGTCATGGCCCGCCGCACTGGCGTTCCGAATACGGGTCAGCATATCCGCAATTGGATCTGAGATTTTCATAAACTTCCTCCTTTTAAGAAGCTACAGGCATTTGCCTGTTCTGGCGACAAGGTTCCGTGCGTTGCCACGCGGCCTTTTGCCGTCCGCTTTTCTCTTCGGGGCACATTTTGGGTGCGCCCCTTTTCTTGTTTTCTTACCAGCTTGCTTTTCTTACGCCCGGAATCTGGCCTTTGTGCGCCAGTTCGCGGAAGCAAATTCTGCACACAGCGTAATCACGCAGGTACGCGTGCGGCCGACCGCAAATTTTGCAGCGGTTATAACGCCGCGTGGAGAACTTGGACTCTTTCTGCTGTTTGAGTATTAACGCTTTCTTTGCCATCTCGCTCTCCTCCTTACGCTTCGGTGAATGGTGCGCCCATCATGGCTAGCAGGGTGCGCGCTTCTTCGTCGGTCTGGGCGGTGGTGCAGATGACCACGTCCATCCCGCGGATCTTCTCGATCTTATCATAGTCGATCTCCGGGAAGATCAGTTGTTCTTTCAGGCCGAGTGCATAGTTGCCTCTACCGTCAAACGCGTTCGGGCTGATGCCGCGGAAGTCGCGTACACGGGGAAGTGCCACGTTGTACAAACGATCCAAAAACTCCCACATACGGTCGCCCCGTAGCGTGACCTTCACGCCAACAGGGGAGCCTTCACGAAGTTTGAAGTTCGCCACTGACTTCTTGGCCTTCGTCAAAATCGCTTTCTGCCCGACGATTTCGCCGACTTCTTTTGCCACCGCGTCTAGCAACTTTGCATTGTCTTTCGCATCGCCACAGCCTACGTTGACTACGATTTTTTCGATTTTTGGCACTTGCATCGGGCTTTTATAGCTGAATTTGGTCATCAGGGCGGGTGCGACTTCGCTCTGGTATTTTGTTTTTAATCTAGGCAATTGTCTCTCCCTCCCTTTCTTAAATTTCTGCGCTGCATTTTTTGCAGACGCGGACTTTGCCGCCATCTGTCAACTTTACAGCGTGACGTGTTGGTTTTTCGCATTTCGGACAAATCCGCATGACTTTTGAAGCGTAAATCGGCGTCTCCATCTTGATGATTCCGCCTGCTTCGCCTTGCTGGCGCGGCTTCTTGTGGCGCTTGGCTACTGAAATGCCTTCGATGATTAGCTTCCCATTTTTCGGGTCGGCTTTCAGCACTCTACCCTTATCTCTTTTGTTCCGTCCGCTTAGGACGACTACGAGATCGTCTTTTTTTACATGCATTCGTATCGTCCCTCCTTAAATTACTTCCGGGGCTAGGGATAGGATTTTCATGTAATCCTTGTCACGTAGCTCCCGAGCCACAGGCCCGAAGATACGGGTCCCGCGGGGGTTTTTGTCTTCTTTGATTAGTACAGCGGCATTCTCGTCAAACCGAACATATGTCCCGTCACTACGTTGCACGCCTTTTGCAGTGCGCACGATGACCGCGCGAACCACTTCGCCCTTCTTCACGGTCCCACCGGGAGCCGCTTTCCGTACGGAGGCGACAATAACGTCCCCTATATTACCGTACCTTCTTTTTGAGCCGCCCAGCACTCGGATCGCCTTGATCTCTTTGGCGCCAGTGTTGTCCGCTACTTTTAGATATGACTCTTGTTGTATCATTTACCCGGCACCTCCTTACTTGGCTTTCTCGATGATTTCGACTAGTCTCCAACGCTTGTCTTTGGACAGTGGCCGTGTCTCCATCACGCGGACTTTGTCACCAATGCCACATTGGTTGGTTTCGTCATGCACTTTTAGCTTGATTGAACGCTTGACGATCTTTTTATAGATTGGGTGGGTTACTCGGTTTTCGATTAAGATGACAATCGTTTTGTCCATCTTGTCGCTGACCACTGTGCCTACCCTGGTTTTTCTTGCTGTTGTTCTTTGCTCAGTCATCTCAGCTTACCTCCCCGCTCTGCTCACGCAGGACTGTTTTGACTCGGGCGATGTCACGCTTGACGGCCCGGATTCGGATGGGGTTATCCAGCTGGTTTGTGGCGTGCTGCATACGCAAGGTGAATAAATCTTTTTTCAGCTCACCTAATCGTACTTCAAGCTCGGCTGTTTTCAGCTGACGAACTTCTGTTGCCTTCATCCTACTCACCACCTGTCTCGATCTCGCGTACGACAAATTTTGTCTTACACGGCAACTTGTGGCTGGCAAGGCGCATTGCCTCACGGGCAGCCTCTTCTGATACGCCAGCCATTTCGAACATGATTCGACCCGGCTTTACTACCGCTACCCAATACTCGGGAGAGCCTTTACCGGAACCCATGCGAGTCTCAGCCGGCTTTTCGGTTACCGGCTTGTCGGGGAAAATTTTGATCCAAACTTTACCACCTCTTTTGGTGGAACGAGTCATCGCGATACGCGCTGCCTCGATTTGGTTGGAGGTGATCCATGTTGGCTCTAACGCTTGAAGCCCAAACTCACCGTGGGAAATTTTGTTGCCACGGGTTGCTTTGCCCTTCATGCGGCCACGGTGGACCCGCCGATATTTTACGCGTTTTGGAAGTAACATCTTACTGGCTTCCTCCTTCCTTCGGGG
>JGI990J12352_1000246_pt1 | contig 12783 bp, 7 predicted proteins | sample Intmic4MA4BA4MSA_FD_12352 | JGI IMG/M metagenome (IMG submission 12352) | reverse complement strand
TCAGGAAACAAATGGTACAAAAAAATACCTGTACTGCGTGGTGTTTTTGCATTTGTGCAAAGTTTAATTTTAAACGTTACCACCGTTACAAAAGCGGCAGAAGTATTGGTGATGGACGAGACGCCTGCACCTAAAAAAAAGAAAGGCAAGGATAAGCAGGCAGAAGATTCTACTATACAAGCAGAAAATTCTGAAAATCAAGAAAAAAACAATAGTATGCAGGCACAAAATGCCGACAAGCACATGCAGGATTCTGATAAACAATGGAAAAATCCTGTTCAGCAGGAAAGCCAGCAAGAAAAAGATTCTAGTGGAGCAATGGGCTTTTTAATGGCACTATCCGTATTGGCAGGGCTAGCGTTAGGTATAGGTTTATTCTTTTTGTTGCCATTGGTGCTAAGTAGTTGGATAGAATCCTTTTTGCCTAACCAGTTGGTTTTATCTTTGGTAGAAGGCGGGATTCGTATCGTTATCTTCTTATTGTATCTATTGCTTACGTCGTGGCTAGAGCCTATTAAACGCATGTTTGGTTACCACGGGGCAGAGCATCAAGTAATTAATTGTTTTGAAAAAAACCTCGCATTAGATGTAACCAACGCACAAAGCTGTTCTACCAGACACAACCGTTGNGGAACTACGTTTCTCTTTTTTGTAATGATAGTTTCTATTTTAGTTTTTTCGCTAGTNACATGGCTGNTNGAACTTATAGGTTTAAACCGAGAGCTTNTTTCTAACGCAACGCTTATGGGTGCTATACGTTTTGCTATCCGTTTAGCTTTGTTGCCTTTTGTAGCAGGCGTATCTTTTGAGTTGTTGCGTNTGCTTGCCAAATTACCCGATAATGGTTTCACCCTAATTTTTCGTGCGCCTGGGCTTGCACTGCAACGNCTTACTACNTATGCACCTAGNGTNGACATGACAGAGGTGGCATTGGCCGCTTTTACAGAAGTACAGCGCATGGACGCAGACGCAGAGCTGTCAGAATTATCATTTGGGCAGTTTAGATATACAGTTTTGCGAGAAGAGGTAGAAAAACGCTTACAAGCAGTAGGTGCAGAACTCGTAGAAACCGATTGGATTTTTTGCGAAGTAACAGATTGTAAGCGCAGTGAATTAGCCCATCTTACCTTAATTACACATGCACAATATAAGCGTATTGCAGATATTGTATTGCGCCGCACGGGTAAGAGTTTGGGTTTTAAAGAGGTAGAGAAAAATTTTTGCGGGCCTATTCAGGTGCATTATCCTAAACCCCTTTGGTACGTATTGGGGCATACCGATTTTTATGGCAACACAATAACAGTAAACGAGTCGGTTTTAATTCCTAGAGCCGAAACTGAATTGTTGGCAGAAGAAGCTATAAAAAGCTTGCAGGCAAAAGGAGATACTTCCGATTTATCCGCGTTAGACTTATGTACAGGTAGCGGTTGTATTGCGCTAAGCTTAGCCAAAAATACCTCTGGTTTGGTTGTGGCTAGTGATATATCCCAAGAGGCATTGGCGGTTGCCACCATCAATCTAGAAGGTACTGGGGTAGTGGTGTTACAATCTGATTTGTTTGAAAATATATCCGATACGTTTGACGTGATTGTTTCTAATCCTCCGTATATTGCCACCGCTGAGATTGACACATTAGACCCTCTTGTAAAAGAGTGCGAGCCTTTGCAAGCATTAGACGGGGGCGAAGACGGCTTAGATTTTTATAGACGCATTGCCACAACTGCCCCCACATTTCTTAAGCCTAACGGTGTATTGCTGTTAGAAGTTGGGTATACGCAAGCAAGTGAGGTAATGGTACTCTTAACCCAAAACGGTTTTGTAAATATAGAAATTTTAAAAGATTTAGAGGGTGTAGCACGTATTGTAAAGGCAACTGCACAATAGTGTTAATGCTTGTACATTTTTAATAAACAAAAGACGGAGTTTTAGTTGATAACTCCGTCTTTTGCTATAAAAAAATACCAAGCAAAACCCATGTAAAAAGTTTGCACAAAAAGCTTTATTTTGCTATACTGTAAGATATAATGAAGTTTAAACGTTTAGAAGTATCAGGCTTTAAGTCGTTTGCCGACAAGCTACAGGTAAAATTTGGTTCGGGCATCACAGGAATTGTAGGCCCTAATGGTTGTGGCAAAAGCAATGTTGCCGATGCTGTACGTTGGGTATTGGGTGAGCAATCTGCAAAACTATTGCGTGGTAGTTCTATGCAAGATGTTATTTTTAATGGCACGGGCAAACGTAAATCTTTATCTTTTTGCGAAGTTTCGTTAGTTTTTGATAATTCTGAAGATTCAGACGGCACTAAGCTTTTTGCTAATCTAGAATACAAAGAGGTAGTTATCTCACGCAAGTTGTATCGTAGCGGTGAAAGTGAGTACCTTTTAAATAAACAAACATGCAGGCTTAAAGATATTACCGATTTGTTGCGTGAAGGGCACATGGGTCGTGAAGGTTATTCAATTATCGGGCAAGGGCGAATTGAAGAATTATTGCGTGCTAAGCCCGAAGACCGCCGTGCCATCTTTGAAGAAGCGGCGGGCATTTCTAAATTTAAAGTTAAAAAGGTAGAGTCCGAGCGTAAACTGGCACGTACAGCGGATAATTTAGACCGTCTAAACGACATTTTAAAAGAGAAAGCTGCTCAGTTAGAACCTCTAACCCGCCAATCGCAAAATGCACGTAGGTGGCTAGGGTTTCGTGACCAGTTGCGTCACCACGAAATCAATATCTATATCCATCAGTACGATACAGCCAACGATGCTAAGCGTGTGATAGGTGAGCGGCTAGATACCGTGTTGGGCGAGTTAGACGCAAGAAACAAAGAGTCTGAATCGCTAACTGCGGAGTATAACGAATCTATGGCGGCACTAACGCATGCTGACACAAACATAGAAAAATTGCGTGAAGAACTCTTAGAACTTACCGTAGGAATCGAGCGTGAAGCGGGCGAAATTAAGTTGCTTAATGAGCGGTTAGGGTATTTAACCGAGCAGTCCGAGCGCATTAAAACGGAGTCAGAAGCGGCTAGGCAAGAGCATCAACAAAGCATTTCATTTATAGAACAAGGTAAAACCAGTGTAGGTGTTTTGCAAGAAGAGTTAGAAGTTACCCGAAGCCTTGAAGCGCAAATTTCTGCTGAGTATTTAAGCGTAGTAGAAGAACTTGTAAAAGGCGAGGCGGCATTAGACCAGCGTCATCACGAAGTGATAGAGGCGATGGACAGACTAGCGGATATTAAATCTAACATGGGGCGTCTTTTGGCCGAAAAAACAGGACTAGAGCGTTCTATCGAAGATTATAACAGCCGTATAGTGTTTATAGAATCTAAAAAAGCAATAGACGTTGCCGAAGTACAAAAACTTACGGAGGCAATAGAAACCTCAACGCAAAATAAAACAACATTAGAAGCACAGCGCACTACCCATAACACGGCACATAACGAAGCACTTTTGATAATGAAGGATTGTGCCGAAAAATTAGATACCATTACCGCAAGTTACCATGCTACCAAATCTCGTCTTAAAATGTTTAAAGAGATGCAAGAGAGCAATGAGTCGTTTGGCGCAAGTGTAAAAAAATTGTTGCGTGACGCTAAAGAAAACACCAATCTTAGCGGGCGTATCGAGGGTGTTGTGGCGCAGTTGGTACGTGTAAAACCCGGCTTTGAAGTAGCGGTAGCAACTGCTTTAGGCAACAGCGTACAAAATATTGTAACGGCTACCGAGGCAGAGGCCAAATATTTAATTGCCTACTTAAAAGAAAAACGTTACGGACAAGTTACGTTTTTGCCGATTAATTCGGTAAAGCCACGCCGTTTAGAACCACATTTTATGCAGCTTTTATCAAGCGAGGAGGGCGTACTGGGTGTAGGTTTAGATGTACTTACGTTTGACCACAAATACGACTCTATCATGAAAAGCTTATTGGGCGGAACCGTGTTTGTGCGTGATATGGATGCAGCAGTCAACTTAGCCAAAAAGTCTAGGTACGGCTTTAGAATTGTAACGCTAGAAGGCGATATTATTCAATCGTCTGGTTCTATTACAGGCGGTTCTAAAAAGAGTGAATTAACCAATATTTTTGGTTACGAGCACGAGATTGAAAAGCTTACCGAACGGGTACAGCAGGGCGATAAAGAGATTGCTGCGCTTACCAGTTTACGTGATTCTAAAGCGACCATTCAAAGCGATTCCTTAAAACACATGACGGCTATCGCTCAGCAAATTCATGACCTTGATATTGTGCTAGCAGCCAAAAACGAAAGCTTAACCGCATTTAAAGGCTCTATAGCAGAGCAAGACGCAACGCTAGCGCAATTGCAAGCAGAAATGAGTGCTTGCACTGTGCGTGTAGAATGCATAGAAAAAGATATTAATTCGGTGTCACATTTAGAAAATTTAGTTGCGGGCGAGCGTGCCGAGGCTTCAGAATGCGACAAAGAGCAACGTGCCAAATTTGATGATTTGCGTATGCGCCGTGATGCCCTGCACGAAAAAGCAACCTCTGCAAAAATGGCGGTTTCTGGTATTGAAAACGAAATTAAAAATATAGAATCTGATATTAAACGTCTTCAAACCAGCGCACTTATTTTGGCAGAAAGGCTAGAGTATAACAGTGGGCAACTCGCTGAAAACGAAGAAGTAAGCGCACGTATTGAGATAGAGCTAAAAACATTTTCGGGTGCGCAAAAAAGTAGTGATTCAGACCGTGTTAAAGAAATTCGCTTGCAGCTTTCTAGCTTAGACGAGCGTAAGCAATCTATGCAAACATCGGTGGCAAAGTTAGACAACCGACGTGGTGTTTTATTAGAAGAAATTCAAACCGTGCTAGAGAAAAAATCTAAAGAAGAGCAGTTACTACTTAAAGTAGATTCTGATATCGAGTACATGCAAGCGAGGGTGCTTGAAGAGTACGAGCTTACTTACGGGGCGTGTCTTGCGCACAAAGAGCATCATTACAATGCCACCGAGGGCGCAGAGGCAGCGGCAAAATTAAAACGTCAAATGCAGGCGATTGGGCATGTCAACCTAGAATCGATAGAATTGTGCAAGCAGGTATACGAAGATTACCATGCTATGAATATCCAAAAAGACGATTTACTTAAAGCAAAAACAGATTTAGAAAAAATCATTGCCGATTTATCTAAGGAAATGCTTAGCAGATTTACTACGCATTTTGAAACGATTCGTACCAACTTTGTAACCATTTTTAGAGAATTGTTTAACGGCGGAACTGCCGACTTGGTGCTGTTAGAAAGCGAAAACCCCCTAGAGGCAGGTATTGATATTGTGGCGCAACCGCCCGATAAAAAACTGCAAACAATATCGTTGTTGTCAGGCGGTGAGCGTGCTTTAACCGCAATAGCCATTCTTTTTGCCATATTACGCTTGCGTCCTATGCCGTTTTGTATTCTAGACGAGATAGAGGCCGCATTAGATGACGCCAATGCAGGACGCTTTGCACGATATTTGCGTAGGTTTTCGCAAGATACACAATTTATTGTTATCACGCATCGCAAACCCACAATGGAACTTGCTGACTCACTTTACGGTGTTACTATGGAAGAAAAAGGTGTAAGTAAAATTGTATCGGTAAAATTATCCGACGCTGTTACTGTAGCCGAAACTCAANCCGCATAAATTTTAATTCTATATTAAGGAGACGATAACCACTATGGGATTATTCTCTAAAGTTAAATCGGCATTNTCTAAAACCAAAGACGCTATCGCCTATAAAATTAACAAGCTGTTTACGGGCGGCGTATTAGACGACGATTTCTATGACGAGCTAGAAATGATTTTGTTGTCTAGCGATATTGGTACAACCGTTACCGAACGTCTTTTAGAAGAGCTAAAAGAGGTGGTTGATAAAAAACATATCCGCACCACCGAGCCTGTGAAAGACGAGCTTAAGCGTCTGATGATAGAAATGTTAGACGAGCATCCTCTTCCACGTCCTCCTATGCCGATGATTATGTTTGTAGCAGGCGTAAACGGAGTAGGCAAAACTACTGCGGTGGGTAAATTGGCCAACCGCATTAAAAAAGCAGGGCGCAGTGTAACAATTGCCGCCGCCGATACGTTTAGGGCGGCAGCAAGTGACCAACTTACCGTTTGGGCAGAGCGTGCAGACGTGCGCATAATCAAACATGCCGAGGGTGCAGACCCTGCTGCGGTAGTGTACGACGCCATCGCTAGCATGAAAGCGCAAAAAACAGATGTACTTATTATTGATACCGCAGGTAGGCTTCATAATAAGAAAAATTTAATGGAAGAACTTAAAAAAATGACCCGTATCATAGAGCGTGAGGCGGAGGGTGTTAGTGTAGTTAACTTTATTGTGCTAGATGCTACCACGGGTCAAAACGCTATTAGTCAAGTAGAGGTGTTTAACGAGGCTATTGATATTGATGGCATTATTCTTACAAAACTAGACGGTACGGCAAAAGGCGGGGTAGTGTTGGGTATTGTAGGTGAGTTAGAAGTGCCTGTAGTATACATTGGTGTAGGTGAAGGCATTGACGATATAGAACTTTTTGATACTACCCAATTTGTAGATGCAATCATAACGTAGTCTTTTTTATCATATAATATCTCTATCCGAAAGGCTTTTGTGTAAAAATATACTAAAAAATCGTTAAAAATGTCGAATATTACTTTACTATTGCAAAAATATGTGGTATTGTTTGAGGAGTAAATAGAATATACATGTGTGTCATATGTATATATGAGTTTAAATATTTAAAGGAGGTACACTATTCATGGCAAAAAAAAGAGGAAAAGGTTATTTAGGCTTAGGTCAAATTATTTCGATTATACTTTGTCTATTCTTTGGTTCAATCTTAGGTTTTGTAGAGCGTTTACTACGTGGAAAACTTTTGGGCGCAATTTTAGCACTTCCGTTCATTTTAGGATGGTTATTCTGGTGGATTGATTTAATTACATTAATTATTCATAAAGACCTTACTGTTTTGGCATAAGCCTAACCAAAAAAACCGCTTGTTTACACGAGCGGTTTTTTTGTTAGCATGTGTATTTTTGGTGCTACTATATTTTTATGGTCACTCACCGCTACCCAAAAATAAAAATCATCCTTAAAATGTACAGCCCCCATATTTTCAAGTATTTTTTTATGCTTAGCAACATTTAAAAAGTTGTAGCATATATATAAAGTGTGTTGTCTTAGGGCAAAACTCTTTTTATGACTTGGGAGATTGTATTGTATGGCAGAAAATAATTCGATTAGGGCAGGGCGCATTTGCGGCAATCCTCTTACAGGTTTATGCGAACGTGTAGTAATAGAGGTGCGTAGGGTATACGATGGGTCTGTTACACGCATGCGCAATAAAACGTTAATTGTGCATGTTTCTATACCCGAAGAAATACCCGCCCCTTATACGTTTTTATCAAGCGAGTCTTGTGGCGAAACTCGCTTTGAACATGTACGTCAAACTCCTGTAGGTGGGGGCCGTACCCATATCACAGGCGATTTGATTATTCCGTGCAAGGTATGTTATAAAGACGCAAACGGAGTTATACATAGTACCTGTACCGAGGTTACCCTACATCGTGATATTTTTTTAAACACACCACAAAACAGCTTAGTGCCGTGTGAGATTACCAACCATTGCCGTTTAGCTTGCGATGTGGGTACGTTTTTATCTAACGAAACCATCAGCATGGTAGTATGTGTAGTAATATTAACCAAATGCATTGTACTTAGTGATATTGTTGTGCCAAGCTATGGCAGAGCAGTCTATCCAGAAATTACAGACGGCGAAGACACCCTATGTAATCGATTGTTAGATTTAGAAATATTTCCACCTTTAGAATAATCACATCTATAACAGCAACTTATAGAACAATAAAATTTAGGTTGATTTTAAATATTTCAAATTTCATACAGGAGCTGTGGGTAGCCCTACATGGTTGTTGTATTAATTGCACAAATCGTTACACCAATCACAATTAATTTTAACCCACATACGTTGAGAATTTACGATTAATTTTCAATTATTTGTAGGGGGTTCCAAAATTGTTGCATTCATCACTGCTTGGATTTCCTCCCCACATGTAGGAGTCGGGGGAAATCAAACGAGTAATTAATTTCAACTCACATGTAGGGGTCGCACTCGGGGTGCGACCCGCACAATATTCAAAAATCATCGCCAAAACAAAAAACTCTCCAGTCATGTATAACAGGAAAGCCATTTTGTTCTTTAGTGTTTCTTTAGATTTTCTTTTGTACCTCTTTAGTATGCCCTTTAGATTTTTTATTATGCACCACGCAATCCATCGCTACTTCGCTTACAATTTGTCGGCGGGGCTTTTTTTATGCCCTAAAAAACATCGATAAAAGTTTGGATTGCTTCAGCCAAACAAACGTGGCTACATAGTGAGTCAGGTGCAAAAACACCCTTTTTTATATTTTTGGTGGTGCTATATTTTTAGGATAACTTACCGCACCTACGACTAAAAAGCTTATTAAAATGTAAAACCCCATATTCTTTAGTTTTTATTTTTTGTCGAAAAGTTCGGGTATGCGCCTTTTTCGACAATGCTGGTTTATGCAAAAATTTTGGACATTGTGCTCGGTTTAGATAAATTAGTAGGTTGGGTTTGCTTGCCAAAAAAATCGTGCTTGTGTTATAATGAAAATGATGGTATCGTCTTCGCAATATTTTAATACTTCTAAAAAAGGCTTCTGTATCCTAAACCGAATAACGTGGTTTGTAATGGCGGCATTAGTTGTTTTTACAAGTGCCACGTTTGTAGCATGTAACCCTTATCTTCCCACACGCTATACTGCTAAACAACTTTTTCAAACCTATGCGCCTTCTACCGCAATTGTAAAGGCAGGTTCGCAAACAGGCACGGGCTTTTTGGTACATCAAACCCCCTATAACGTTTACTTGGTTACCAACTATCATGTAGTAATTGAGCTTTTAGATGAAGAAAATGTGTCACTTATGTTAAACGTACATTTTTTTGGCGGACAAGATATTTTTGATACTAACCAACATTCCATACACATTATAGGCTATGACGAATATTTTGATTTAGCCGTTTTGCGTATCGAAAACGTTACCCTTTATAAGCCTCGTGTACCTATTAGGCACACCAACTCAAATCCCCAAACGGCTCAAGAACTTTTGGCGATAGGCAGTATAGACGGCACCTCTCTCTCTGCTTTTGGCGGACTTATGAGTAACCCAGACCATATTTTGGATTTTGGTATCAGTCAATCGGATGCCATGCGGCCCCCTAGGTATCGTTTTGTACCCGTGTATCAAGTATCCGTTAACCTTAACCCAGGCACTTCGGGTGGCCCTGTTTTAGACATGTACGGCAACTTGGTGGGTGTTTCTGCGTTTCAACAACCTTTTGATACAGAGGGACGTCCTCTAATCGGCGTAAGCTTTGCAATACCTGCTACCATAGCTATGCCACTTATCAAGCACGCAATTTCTAACCCCACAGGCGGCGCAATTTCTCGTATGTCAGTGTATGCCGACAGTATCCAATCGTTAGAAAGTACAAGCTTGGGGCATTTACGTCTTACACGAACCTTAGATGGCACGTACTGTGTACAAAGTGTATCGTCCTTGTCACCTTCGGGTACGCTAGGTACATGGTTACAAGCGGATGATGTGCTTACAAGCATAGGCAATACCGCTGTTGCAGGGTTTACATGGGCGCAAATTACTGCTAGCTTTATACAATATTTTCCCCGAAATGCGTTATCTTCCACACTGCAAACAGAGCCTCTTAGCCTCACTTTTATGCGAGGCAACCAAACACATACCGTAACTATAGATAGTTTTGTCATGCAAGTAGCAACTTAAATAGCTAAGTTTTACACATGCATGATGCACAGGTCAAAAAAATTTCTTAGAAGGATTTATTTCAAGTATGAAAAAACATACACTTAAAAAATTATTATGGGTATTGCCTATACTTATTTTGATGCTAACAAGCACATTATTCTTTTCGGCATGCGGAGGTTTTTTTAGAACCCCAACGCATTCTTTTCCACATATCATTGCAGAGTATCAAAGAGAAGCCAATCCTATTAGGCCAATCCACGCAAGCGACGTGCAAACCGCCTCTTTTGCTAGACACGACGGAGGTGACGCAGCCCTAAGAGAACAACTGTGGGAAATTTTAGAAATGGTTGCCCTACAAGGTAACCGCCCTAATTTAGATTGCCCGTACTTATTGCTAGACGTACGCTATAGTTATTTAAACGCTGTTGCGGTACTAGATAGAATTATACTTAACCATTTTACGCCGCAAGAACGCATCTTGGCGATTCATGATTATCTTGTATATACAGTAGTCTATGACCACTACTTGTTTGAGCGTTATCTTAACCCCATGATTGATACCGCCGAAGAAGTTGCCGCTAGTTTATCTTTTGATATACGTGGTGTATTTTTAATGGGCGATAATCCCGTGGCAGTGTGTGAAGGTTTGTCGCAAGCGTTTATGCTTATGGCAGGCATAGAGGGCTTAAGGGCTGTAACAGTTTTGGGTGATTTTGATGATGGCTTTAGGCGTATTCCGCACATGTGGAATAAAGTTGCTGTAGATGGAGTTTGGTACAACGTAGATACTACGCTTAACAATTTCCATTTTAGTATTGGTGGTAGCTTGTTTAGAAGTAGCCGAGAGGTTAGCATTTTAAATCACGGTTTTTTTATGCGTAGCGATAGAAGTATTTTTTCTTTTGGCAGACATACTGAGTGGCAGCAAAATCGACAAAGGTGGTATATTCCTGCAGCTTTAGGCGAGTACGATTTTTTCTCTAACCGATACTTTGGCGGAATAGAAGGGTTATCTATGGTGGCGCATAATGCGGACGAACTGGTAGCCATATTTAGAGAAGTATCACGCCACAACCGCAGGGTGGGTTCTGTACAAGTTGCATTAAGGTTTGCAAGCCAACCCACCAACGATTTAAATTTTTTCGCCTCCGCAATAGAACGTGCGTACTCTTCCGTTTCTAACTCTAGCTTTACGTTTAGGGCAGGGCAAAGCGCAGTACCGCCTTTTGCACAATTTCCTGATGGAGTGTTTTTGTTTTTACTCTATGCTTAACGCATCTTACAGGCGGATAATTGTTTGCTTGTAACCTAATCAATAAACTATGTATCAAACCATTCTACAAACTCTATCGCACATTAGTTTAGAAAATTTATCTAAAGTAATTTTTAGTGGCGGTAAAAATAAAATTCAACGCATTGCTATTCGTCCGATTCTACAAAAGGGAGAATCCTTTTTGCAAGCAGAAAAGCAAATCGGAACTCAAGCGCTTCATGAAAATTTTAAATTTCATAAAATTTTTGATTTTCTACACCCACTTTTAGCGGACAATCATTTTACGGACGTAAATATATTAACGCTAACTGAAACGATAGCGTTTAAGGTTTCTAAAAAAGGCAAGGTACATCAAACGGTTACAAAACACACGCAAGCAAAGGTGCAAAAAAATAGCCACAACAATCATAAAAATTATATTTTAACCGAGGGAATGCACATACCTGCTCTTGTAGATTTAGGGATTTTTAACAGCGATTTTAAAATTATCAAAGGCAAGCATGATAAGTTTGTTCAAATCAATAAATACTTAGAGATGATTGATGCGGAGCTAAAAAATTATGATAAAACGCATATTTCGGTGATAGATTTTGGTTGCGGAAAATCTTACCTCACCTTCATTTTATACGACTATTTAACCCGTACCAAAGGTTTACAAGCATCCATTATAGGTTATGACCTCAAGGAAGAAGTGATTACTTCATGCCGTACAATTGCCCAAAAATACGGTTACAGTGGTATAGACTTTAGGCTAGGCGATATTGCCACGCAGGGGACTGATACGACTAAAGCAAATATGATGGTAACATTGCATGCATGTGATATCGCAACCGATTATGCTTTAGCACATGCCATTAAGCTAGGCATACCGTACTTATTTTGTGTTCCGTGCTGTCAAAAAGAAATCAATAGTCAACTTAAAATTAAGGGCGATTTACAAATTTTAACCCAACATGGTCTATACAAAGAGCGTTTCTCTAGCCTATTTACCGATGCGATTCGCTGTGAGGTACTGGCAGAATATGGCTATCGTGTAGACGTGGTAGAATTTGTAGATTTTTCTAACACACCTAAAAATGCAATGATACGTGCAAAATTAAATGTATTATCACAGCCTAAACCTAATCTTGATAAAATGCTTACCCTATGCAATGCCTATTCTGTTTCGCATACCTTAATAAAATTATTGCAACAGTAGTTTTTTTGGGGCTAAATGTTAATGACACATTCTAGTTACAGATGTGTTGCTTTTTATAAAAATTTAACATTGCCGTTTTTTTGATGTGATGCACTACCGTAATGTATTTGTATCAAGTTAGTGATTAAAATACACTTCTATGGCGGATAGCCATTGCTTTTTGAGCGACAGAAGTATATTCAAATATTCAGGGGATTCTACATTTTCGTAGTGATTTTTAGCTGCACATTCGGTGAGTGGGTACGTAAATGTAGCACTGCTAAATATTCAACACTATAAATTATATGTCCGTTTAAGCAAAAAAAAGCAAACATAGTTTGCACCAAGGTGCATTGTAGTGCTACCCTAAAATTCGATAATTTTTTACATAACCCCGCATAATTTGTGGAGTTTTATTATGTATACTTGTAGTTATGGCAAGGAGTATTGTAGTTACATCAGGAAAAGGCGGCGTAGGCAAAACAACGCTTACGGCAAATTTAGGGC
>JGI990J12352_1000245_pt1 | contig 12821 bp, 9 predicted proteins | sample Intmic4MA4BA4MSA_FD_12352 | JGI IMG/M metagenome (IMG submission 12352) | reverse complement strand
CGACACAAGTCAGAATGTCAGAATTTTAACTTATTAGCTTCTAGACAAGGCAAGATTTTGTAGACAAATCAGGGCATATGTCAAAGAATTTTAACGACGGATGAATGTAAATGGATAAAAAAAGATGTTTTTATTCTCGCGCCAACACGACCTAGATATTTTTAAAATTTATTTGTTATTCTTGGTCATTTCTCCATGTATAATGGAGCATAATTTGATATATGCTAATCTCCAGCTCAAATATCAAGAGTTTTGAATAAGATTTACAAATCCAAGTTCATTTGAGTGCTACGAATGTTTTCCATGTCTTTAGAATAGACCTACTGAAATGTACGCATCACTCGTTATTTCAACTTCTACAAAAGGATCGAAAGTGTTTAGCAATGACTTCTGTTTCTTGATAAAGTGTCGATTCACCGACCTGGAATACTTTTAGAGCTTGATTCATTTCAAGAAATCGTTCATTATAAAGTAGCCGTGAATGAGTTCCTCCGATTCGTTAAAAGTCTGATATTCCGTTCTCGTAAATATTCGGCCACATCTTGAACAAATGTACTTTTCACGTTGTCAAAGTCAGAAATATACAGCTCAAAACTTCTTGCAAATACCTCTGTGAAGGTTGCCTTTGACTTGTCTAATGAGTGAACGAATGTTAAAATCTCGTGTGCTTTGAAAGTTGGTTGTACTTTATCACGTTCTCTGGTTTGTAAGTACAATTGCTTTAAAATCGTTGGCGTTACGATTTTATTTGCCGCCTCTTAAGTTTTTTGACTTTTTTCGCACAAAACAGTGCCACTTTGCTTTTTTTTAGCTAGACACCCCCTGTGATGGATAGTAAGAAGCTAATCTTTTCAACTCGCTCACTATTCATTATTTAACGCAGTTACCATTTTTCCAACGATGTCTTGTTTCACAGATTCTCGAGCTTGGCGAATGGCGTTCATAATGGCAACAGCATCTGATGATCCGTGCGCTTTGATGACGGGAGCTGATACACCGAGCAGGATGGCGCCACCAACTTGCTTGGCATCCATTGTACCTTTGATTTTCTTGAAGACGCCTTTTAGTAACAATCCGCCGATTTTACCTGATGTACTGCTCATGATTTCTTCTTTCAACAAGGAAAATATTGATTTAGCAGTCCCTTCTACCGCTTTAAGGGCAATGTTGCCAGAATAGCCATCAGATACGATAATGTCTATTTCTCCAGAGATCATTTCTTTCGATTCGATGTTACCTATGAAATTAAGGGTTTTATCAACACTGAGGAGCTTGAAGGCTTCTTGCTGCGCCTCAGTGCCCTTTGACTCTTCTGTTCCGATGTTTAGGAGTCCGATTTTCGGATTTTGGATGCCCATGACTTCGCGCGCGTAGATGTTGGCGATTTTGGCGTTTTGGTGCATGTATTCAGCCTTGATTTCGCTCGTTGCCCCTGCGTCACAGAGGATGGTGTGTTGGCCCTTTTTGATGGTTGGCATGACGACTGTAAGCGCTGGCCTTGCGACTTGTTTTAGCCTTTTGACGACGAGTGTTCCAGCTGCGATGAGCGCCCCAGTTGCCCCGGCCGATACGACGGCTTGGATTTCACCCGATTTGACTGCTTTTGTGGCCACGACAAGTGAAGCATCTTTTTGGCGGCGTACAGCTAGAGCTGGGTCTTTAACGTCCATTTCGATTGCGTCTTCACAATGGATAACTTTGATGCGGGGAGCGCCGTCTTTTAAACATTCGTTGATGCGAGATTCATCACCATAAAGTGTAATTTCTATATCAGAAAATTTTTCAGCGGCAAGAAGTGCGCCTTTTACTGTTTCCACTGGGGCGAAATCGCCACCCATTGCGTCTAGTCCAATTTTTATCATGATTTATCTCTCCTTGTTAAACGAAATTTCGCTTATGTTTTTGGTGTGCTTTGATGTTAGTGTCGATGTCTGTTTTATCCCAAATTTGAAGTTCCCATGGAAAATAGAAATTGTTTTGGTTCTTGAAGTAGACGTGTATGCCAATATATCCATCTTTATCTCGTTTGTACCAGTTTTTTAGTCCGTGGGATTCTTTCCAAGCGTCCAAACTGTGCTTGATTTCTTTTATTTCGGCTTTATTTAGTAAAATGCGGCAACCAAAGATGTCGTTTAGCCAGTTGTTTACTGGATATTTGTCTTCATTTTGTGAGTAGCGATTCATTTTATCATGAATACTTTCTGAGGTTTTGACTCTATAAAAATATTCAATGTTTTCTAAGTTTGCTTTCATGAGGTAATCATTAATGCTTTCATGCAAGTTCAGGCGGTAATCTAAAATATGTGAGGCAGGAACATGGGAAATAGTTTTGGAGAGGTTTATTTTTTCAATTTTTCCAGTTTCAAAATAATCGATTGAATAGGCTTTGTGGACTTTATTGATTTCAGAGATTAATCTCTCAACTTTTTGTAGCTGTGTTTCCATCGTTATCTTCACTCCTCTTATTATTGCCTACTGTGTTCCTTAATCAAACTGTTGCTGCTCATTGGCAATTGTTTTTTTGATGTAGTCTCGCAATGCCAGATATTCGTTATTATGGTGGAATTCGTCTGTGGCTATTATTTGGGCTGCGTCAACGCGTGCAATGTCCAGTATTTTATAGTCTTCTATTAAGTTTGCCATTTTGAAGGTTGGGATGCCTGATTGCTTGTTGCCAAAGAAGTCGCCAGGACCGCGTAGTTTCAGGTCTGCTTCTGAAATTTTAAATCCGTCTGTCGTTTGAGTCATGATGTTGAGTCGTTCAAGGCTGTCTTTACTTTTTGATGTAGACATGAGTAGGCAATACGCTTGTTTTTGACCACGCCCTACACGTCCCCTAAGTTGATGTAATTGTGATAGTCCAAAACGATTGGCATCATAGATGAAGATGAGGTTAGCATTGGGGACGTTGACGCCGACCTCGATGACTGTTGTGGAAATTAAAATTTGAAGCTCGCCTTTAGCAAATTCGTTCATAACGCTGTCTTTTTCTTCTTGAGGGAGGCGCCCATGCATCAATCCAACTTTGGCAAAACTTTTGAAATGTTGACGCCATTCTTCGTAGATTTGGGTGGCGTTTTTGGCTTCGAGAGCCTCGGATTCTTCGATTAGGGGGGTAATGACGTATATTTGCATGTTTTCGTTTTGAATTTTTTCTCGAATGAAGTGCAAGGCATCTGCTAATTTTTCCTCTCTTACAAGGTGTGTTTGTATCGATTTGCGACCCATGGGCATTTCGCGGATATTTGAGACGTCCATGTCACCAAAGGCTGAAATGGCGAGTGTTCTTGGTATTGGAGTTGCACTCATCATGAGAATGTCAATGAATTCGCCCTTTTTACGGAGACGCTTTCTTTGTGCAACGCCGAAGCGATGTTGTTCGTCAACAACAGCAAGACCTAGATTTTTGAATGCTACATCATCCTGAATAAGGGCATGGGTTCCGATGAGTAAGTCTATTTCGCCAGTTTGCAAGGCATCTAAAATTTCCTTGCGTTTTTTACCTTTCACTGCGCTACTTAGAAATGCAATCTTGATATGAGAGAAGCCTGCAAACATTTTTGATATAGAGGCAAAGTGCTGTTTGGCTAAGATTTCCGTTGGTACCATGAGTGTTGTTTGATACCCTGCAAGCACGACCTCAAGGATTGCAATCGCTGCAACGATTGTTTTTCCCGAGCCGACGTCACCTTGTAAGAGGCGATTCATTCTTGAATCAGATGCCAAATCTTGCTCAATGTCTAACAACGCTTTGTTCTGGCCATTGGTGAGTGAGAAAGGCAAGCTAGCAATAAAATTTTCAACTTGTGCGCGAACGTATTTTTTCGCAAAGCCAGTCCGTTCGTTTTTAATCTGTTGTCGCAAATATTGCATTTTCAGCTGAAATTTGAGTAATTCTTCGTATTTAATGCGACGGCTAGCTTGCCGAATTTGCTCTTGATTTTGTGGGAAATGTGCAAATTGGATAGCATCTTTACTTGAAATCAAACGATATTTTTGCTGAATGTGAAGCGGTAAATCGTCATTGATGAGATGAGTATGCATCGCAAATGCCTCATGCAAAATTTTTTGAAATGTTTTTAGCGAGACATCTTTTATTCGATATTGGGGAACAATATTTCTATCATTTTGGATACCGAATCTTACATTAGAAGCTGTAATTGTTTTGCGACCTAAATCCCATTTTCCTGAAACAGTGACCGACGCACCCATCGTCAATCTTGGTTTTAAAAATTGTTGGTTAAAGACGCCGACTTTGACAATTTCACCTTGAACTTGAATGCTAAACTGCATCCTAGACTTCATCTTCCCATAAAAAGAAACACTCGGTGCCGAAATGATTTCCCCAACCACTGTCACTTTTTCATCATGAATGGCACGCTTCAAATCGACGATTTCAAACGATTCATACCGATTTGGGTAGTATTCGAGTAAGTCGCGTACGGAAAAAATCCCGATTTCACTTAGTTTTTCCTCAAGTTTTCCACCTACACCTTTAACTTGGTCGATTGTTCCCATGTTAGCACCTCATTCACGTCATCCTCAATTTTACCAAATTCACATGGAGTTGAAAAGTATGTTTTTCAAAAAGTATCGAATTCCTCTTATTTTTTTTGTTAGCACACTCGCGCTTAAAACATTCGCAAGCGTGTCTTCGGAGCGCTTTCAATCACTATATACGTTTGGTATCAACCGGTGGGTGATTCAAAGACTCAGTTTCATAACGGGGATTGTTCCTTTTTCCATCTTCGAGATAGCCATATATATGGGTATATTTGCTTTATTTTTTTATGTGGGTAAATCGTTTTATGATTCGTGGCGAAATCGCAGTTGGAAAATTCTAGGGTATATGTTTTTGAATATTGCGATGGCTGCCATCCTCATATACTCTACGTTTACGCTCATGTGGGGGTTGAATTATTATAGACCAAGTGTGGCGATAGATTTCAATCTAGATATGAAAGAGAAGGATAAAGAAGAAGATTTGAAAAAGTTATATCTTTATTTAATCGAGCAAACCAATGCAGCATGGGTTCCACTAGGTGGTAATGGAGGGAATGATTTTAGACGTGCAAGATTAAGCTTTGACATATTGGGTGATAGGTATAAATTTTTAGGTGGTCGTTTTGGCGTTGCTAAACCGGTGGTGGCATCAGAATTAATGAACTATCCGCGCATTACAGGAATGTATTCCCCCTTTACCGCAGAGCCAAATATCAACAAGACGATACCGAAGGTAGCGCAATTATTCACAATTATGCATGAATTGGCGCACCAAAGGGGGATTGCACATGAAGATGAAGCGAATTTTGTTGCATTTTTAGCTTGTGAAGCACATCCTGATAGCGATTTTAGATATGCAGGTTATTTCAATGTACTTAGATATGTACGGCAAGCGATTCGAGAATATGACTCAGCATGGTTAGATGAGCACGATTATTTATTAAATATCGAGGTTATTGATGATATTAACACATTGGCTTTTTTTTGGAGTGAATATGATTCGCCATTTGAGGACTTGTTCAAGCGTGTGCAAGAGGGTTATTTGAATTTCAATAGTACTGGCGAATATGTCGCAGTGGTCGACTTTTTAGTTGCCTATTATAGAGAAGAATTGCAGTAATACTAATTCTATTTTGAAATGAGGCTTAATTTGTAGATAATTTTTTCATTTTATTAGGAGGCGGCGTCCGCAGCGTATTTAGAGAGAACGCACGGACTTTGATGATAATGCAAAGTAGAAAATGATCTACAAATGAGTGTTATTTCAAAATAGAATTAGTATAGAAATAAGCATATGGGTCAAAGAATGTCTGGGAGTCCAGGCGCTCTTTGATGGTTAAGACTGAAAGTTTATTTCTCAACTTTCAGCAATTTAAAGAAAACGCTTTCCAATTTGGAAAACACTTTTTCACGAAAATTGTATGAAAAATATTGCCAGAGAGGTGTTTATGATATATAATAGTTGGAATATAGATGTGCTGGATTTTGATTGGAAAGGATGGGACGCACGATGCATAAGTTTATTTTAAAGAGACTAATTGCTCTTATACCGGTAATGTTCGGGGTATCGTTGATTATTTTTTCAATGATGTACTTGACACCTGGGGACCCTGCACGTATTATGTTGGGTGAATCTGCTCCCGAGGCTGCAGTTGAGCAATTGCGTGATGAACTTGGATTGAATGATTCGTTTTTGGTTCAATATGGAAGATGGCTCGGTAATGCTTTACAGGGAGATATAGGGAACTCTATTCGTACGAGACGACCAGTTACAGAGGAAATTTTACAAAGGTTCCCTGCAACTGTGCAGCTTGCAACAGCGGGTGTTGTTGTAGCGATTGCAATTGGGATTCCTGTTGGAATCATTTCAGCAACGAAGCAGTACTCAATATTTGATAATGCATCCATGTTTTTTGCTCTACTTGGTGTTTCAATGCCTAACTTTTGGCAGGGATTACTTTTAATATTACTGTTTTCGGTTACGCTCAATTGGTTCCCCGCTGGTGGGCTCAATCATGGCTTCCAATCCCTCATTTTACCAGCGATTACGCTTGGAACTGGTTCGGCAGCCGTTATTGCTAGAATGACGCGTTCTAGTATGCTTGAGGTAATTCGCCAAGATTATATTAAAACAGCGCGTGCAAAAGGACAGAAAGAATCTGTTGTTGTAACACGTCATGCATTAAAAAATGCATTAATTCCTATTATTACAATTATTGGACTTAACTTCGGAATTTTACTTGGTGGTGCTGTTATCACCGAGGCGGTATTTTCAATTTCAGGCGTAGGAAGCTTGATGATTGATGCGATTAGAGCCAGAGATTTCCCTGTTGTTCAAGGTAGTGTTTTGTTTATCGCTTTAATCTTTAGTTTAGTAAATCTAGTGGTTGATATTTTATACGGATTTGTAGATCCTCGTATCAAGTCACAGTACAAGTAACTTTTCAATTGGGTGGGCAAACGGTTTGAGAAAAGCCGCTTGTACTTTAAAATCTTTTTGCTCAATATGTAGGGTGACAAGATAGAAAAAAGCTTTAGACGAATATTTTAGGTTTTCGCTAAATCTAGGCGTCTTCATTTGTGATACTTGAGGGTGTTATAAATTAAATAGAAACGTGAGATTTAATGCAAGCTGTGAGTTGAAGCTGGACAGAGGAGAGACACATTATGCCAGATGTAGGTAATTCTATAGATAATCAGAACGCGCCAGTACAAACAAAAAAGCGTAGCCAGTGGGCAATGGTGTGGCGTCGTTTGAAGAAAAATAAATTAGCGATGGCTGGATTATTTTTAATTGTAGGTTTGATATTTGTTGCGATTTTTGCAGACTTCATTGCGCCGTTTGGTTACGACGAACAAGTTTTAGCAAACAGATTACAATCACCAAGTCGTCAACACATTATGGGGACTGATCATTTAGGTCGAGATATTTTTAGCCGTATTGTCTATGGTTCAAGAGTATCCTTACAAGTCGGACTTATTTGTATCACCATTTCAACTATAACTGGTGGCTTACTTGGAGCCATTGCTGGTTATTATGGTGGTCGACTTGACAACTTTATTATGAGGTTGATGGACATTTTGCTTGCGATTCCTGGGATTTTGCTCGCGATTGCAATTGTTGCAATGCTTGGACCTGGAATTACAAATGTTATGATTGCTGTAGGTATCGGATCAATCCCCGCAGATGCGAGGGTTATTCGAGCATCCGTACTATCAGTGCGTGATCAAGAATTTATTGAGGCAGCAAAAGCTGTTGGGACAAATGACTTTAGAATTATCATGAAGCATATCATTCCAAATGCAATCGCACCGATTATTGTTCAGTCAACGCTAGGTGTTGCAGGTGCGATTTTAGCTGCTGCGGGACTCAGCTTTATTGGTCTTGGTATCCAACCACCTTCTCCAGAGTGGGGGGCAATGCTCTCAGAAGGACGTCAGTTCTTGCGTGATCATCCTCATGTAACGACATTCCCAGGACTTGCCATTATGACGACAATTTTCTCTTTAAACCTACTTGGCGATGGTCTTCGTGACGCACTAGATCCAAGATTAAAGGATTAATCAACAATTAGCAGTGGTTAGTAAACAGTAAAAAAATTGACAAGAAAAATTCAAATGGCGTAGGCGATTAAAATTTTCCCACAAAGAATGACTTTGTGGGAAGTCTTGAAAAAAATCGCCACGTCTTGCTCATCACAGTAGCCATAGACTCCATGGCTACTGTGGATATAGATGTAAGCGTGGAGCGTGAGATGATGAGTACGAAGTTATTAGAAGTGAAAAATTTATCAATTGATTATTCCTCAGAAGATGGGACTGTTCACGCTGTTAATGACATGAACATAGAAATCAATAAAGGTGAAACGCTTGGTTTAGTTGGTGAAACTGGGGCAGGGAAGACGACAACAGCTTTAGGGATTATGAACTTGATTGCAACACCTCCTGGCAACATTGTAAGTGGTGAAATTTTGTTTGAAGGTGAAAACCTACTTACGAAAAAGTCTGGGGAACTTAGAAAAATTCGTGGTGATAAAATTTCAATGATTTTCCAAGATCCAATGACAGCACTCAATCCTGTTATGACGGTCGGAGATCAAATTATTGAGGCAATCAAATTACACCGTAAAGTTTCAAATGCAGAAGCAATGAAGCATACGCATGATATGTTAGAATTAGTTGGAATTCCAGGTGCACGCTATGTCGATTATCCACATCAGTTTAGTGGCGGTATGAAGCAGCGTGTTGTTATTGCCATGGCACTTGCTTGTGAACCCGCTTTACTTATTGCTGATGAGCCGACGACAGCACTTGATGTGACAATCCAAGCACAGATTCTTGATTTAATGAAAAAATTAAAAGAAGAACTTGAGACATCAATGATTATGATTACGCACGACTTAGGTATTGTTGCAGAAGTTTGTGATAGAGTCGCAATTATGTATGCAGGAAGCGTTGTTGAATATGCAAACAAGGAAGACTTGTTTACAAACACTTTGCATCCCTATACAATTGGATTATTTGGTTCGATTCCATCTGTTGAAAGTGATGAAGCGCGTCTGAAACCAATCCAAGGTTTGATGCCAGATCCAACAAATCTGCCAAGCGGATGTCCTTTCCATCCGAGATGCCCAAAGGCAACGGAAAACTGTGCCAAAATGGTTCCTGCTAATACAGAAGTTACGCCTGGGCACTTTGTAAAATGTTTAGATTATGAAGGTAAATTGAATTAGTGAACAGTAGGTAGTAAACAGGTGAATATGGGAAGAGTTCTTGTTGGAATACCCCCGAGAACATCTTTTCTTTGACCACCTTCATAGGTGTTCAAATTCACCTTTAAATTACTTCAAGCGTTCCGCAATTTTGGAAAGAACTAAAAGCTTGGAGCGAGGAGGAAATGACATGGCTGAAAAACTAATCGAAGTTAATAATTTGAAGAAGTACTTCAATACAAAAAAAGGCTTGCTTCATGCTGTTGATGATATTAGTTTCTACATTAATAAAGGTGAAACCTTAGGTTTAGTAGGCGAATCTGGATGTGGAAAGTCAACGACGGGTCGTCTTTTGATTAGGCTCCTTGAGTCTACTGAAGGTGAAGTCTTATTTGAGGGCAAAAATATTAATGACCTTAGTAAAAAACAAATGCGTGATATGCGTAAAGAAATGCAAATTGTATTTCAAGATCCTTATGCATCTCTTAATCCACGTTTAACAGTAGCTGAAATTATCGCTGAGCCACTTATTGTTAATAAGGTTTTTAATACAAAAGCAGAGCGTGATGCACGAGTTAATGAATTGATGGAAACTGTTGGACTTGCACCAAGGTTATCTAATGCTTACCCACATGAGCTTGATGGTGGCCGTCGTCAACGTATTGGGATTGCACGTGCACTGGCTCTGAAGCCTAAATTTATTGTTCAAGATGAGCCTGTCTCGGCACTCGATGTTTCGATCCAAGCACAAATTTTGAATTTAATGGCTGATTTACAAGATGAATTTGATTTAACGTACCTGTTTATCTCGCATGATTTAAGTGTTGTGAAGCACGTTAGTGACCGCATTGCGGTTATGTACTTAGGTAAGATGGTTGAGCTTACAGATTATAAGCGAATATTTGAAAATCCAATGCATCCATATTCGCAAGCACTTTTGTCAGCTATTCCGACACCAACGCTTGATTACAAAAAAGAACGTATCCTTCTTGAGGGAGATGTCCCAAGTCCAATCAATCCACCAAAGGGTTGTCGATTCTACGGGCGTTGTCGTCACAGAACGGATAAATGCTTAACTGATGAGCCAGTTTTGAAGGACATGGGCAATGATCATTTTGTTGCTTGCCATTATGCAGGTGACTTCAAATTAGAAACGAAATAAAGCCCAGCGTAAAAGCTGAGCTTTTTTTGTCGAGCGTGGTATTCATTTAAGTTGTGAAAGTCCACTACAAGAGAATCCAACGACGAACTATTATACTAATTGACTTTTAAAATGACACTTGTTTGTAGATAATTTTTTCATTATCCAGTTTCAGCTCATAAACTTCCTTAAATCTCTCATTTTCATTTGTTTTTGACGTGGAAGGCAAAACAAATGAAAATGAGAGATTAAGGGAGGCATAGAAATAGATTGGAAGGAAGGGGAGTGTATAATAAAGTGTGTAAGTGTAAAAACCTACTACACACTTTTATATACTCCTTAAGGCTCAGTCTATTCAATTCTGAATACACCATCCAGTTATATTCACTGTTTTCCGCTTGATTCAAACTCAAATAAAACTTCACCTGATTCACTCAGCCCAACGATAAAAAATTCTTCTCCAGCCAAATCGCTTGAAGCAACCATCCATACCAAGGTATTGTCATCTGATGCAATAGAAGGCATCATGTGGCTTGAATGTGCAATCGGGAAGCCCGCTTCGATGACGATGACTTCGTGCAAATTTTCATCTTCGCTCACGCCAACATAGACTGTGAACGGTATCAATTCAGACTTTTGCATGACAACGTAGGATTCCACAGACGAGCTGTACACGTATTGTACACCGCCAAGACCTCGCGTGAAGAAGGTAAGGGAGCGCATATCACCTGATTCAAACAGCAAAAAATTACCCTTGTTGGTCTGATGTTCGAACATGATTCGAGCATCGTTATACATGGACATGACTGCTAAGTGCGTGTCTAATGGGGCGTTGCGAAGTCTTATAAATGAATAAGCGGCGAGCCCAAAGATACCTATAAGTAAAATCATTGCGATTTTTTTAAACATATTGCAACGCCTCCTCTTTTTTAAATTATGTGATAGTGCAAAATCGTGTTGATTATTATTTGTTACCATACTTTCGTATGTACCAATATGGGGATAAGGAGCGCTTATCCACACGAAATTGCACTATCACATTAAATTATACGTCCGTAATTGATGGTATAGAACTTTGGGAAAGGTAGTCTATTGTGGATAGAGAAGAGCCCTTTCGTGGAATCTACGAACGGGCTCAAAAAAAGACGCCTACTTGAATAAACATTCAAGTAGGGCGCCAGAAGTAAATAAATTTTTATTCATCTTCTTCCATTAATGCTAAGGTGTTTTCTACAGAAGTTTCATAAAAATCAGCTAGGCGGTCATCAAGGAATGTGAAGTTGAATTGTTCGCGTAGGTTAATCATCATATATTCTATTCTGTATGTTGTTGTTAGGCTGTTTCTCTCTGCTTCTTCAAGCATTTCTTTCATATCTTCGAAAGATGGTTTTTCTTCTTCATCGTATAGGTATATGATGTGGAAGCCGAAATCAGTTGCAACAGGTGTAGTTGAGAATTCGCCGACATGTAACTCGAAGGCAGCTTCTTCAAATTCTACTACGAATCCGCTCGGATAGCCAAACGGTGGTAATTCTCCACCACTTTCTTCTGCGCCAGGTTCTGTGCTATATTCCATGGCTAATTCGATGAACAGTTCTTCGAATTCATCCTCATCAGCTTCTTCTAGTCTAGCGATTAGGTCGATAGCTTCTTCTTCAGTTTCAACTAAGATATGACGAGCTTGTCTAGTTGGTCTATGTTCTTCATGCAGTTCTTGTAGTCTATCTTCGTCAATAGGGAAAGCTTCAGTAAATGCAGTGTCACGTAATTGGAAGTCTGCTAAGTAATCAAAAATTTCTTGATCAGTCACCAATCCGTGGGTTCTCATGGTCGGGAAGAATTGGTCACCCATATCGACTTTAAGATTGGTAATTGTTTCGTTAACTTCATCTTCATCAATTTCAAATTCTTCACGTAGGAATGTAGAATCAACCATTGATAGGGCAGTTGACATTCCGTTAGCCTCGATTAATGTGTCATACAAATCCTCAGGTGTGATTTCAACTTCGCCAAATGTTGCAACAAAATCTGGTGAAGTTTGGATGCGTTGTGCCATGTTAGTTTCTGAGAATAAATCTCTTAGCGTTACACCGTTTAATTCTAATATTTCCATATACTGTGCATGTAAGAATGCATTTCTGAAGGTGAATCCAGCTTCTGCACGAATTGTAGCAAGTGTTGCTTGTGCAAATCCAGGTTCTTCAAGTGCATTTGAACGAAGGATAGAAATGATATCTTCTCGATGTTCTTCAAGTCCTTCTGGAATCATTACCTCATCATCATCTTCTGAATCAGCATTTTCCTCTAAGTTGGCATCATCTTCTGAATCAGCACTTTCCTCTAAGTTGGCATCATCTTCTGAATCAGCATTTTCCTCTAAGTTGGCATCATCTTCTGAATCAGCATTTTCCTCTAAGTCAGCATCATCTTCTGAATCAGTACTTTCCTCTAAGTCAGCATCATCT
>JGI990J12352_1000244_pt1 | contig 12821 bp, 5 predicted proteins | sample Intmic4MA4BA4MSA_FD_12352 | JGI IMG/M metagenome (IMG submission 12352) | reverse complement strand
GGGGGGGGGGGGGGGTAAAAAATGGAAATTTTTTGGAACATCATCGACGAAAATAGGTTTGTTGTTAGTGTGTTAATTGCGCAAACGCTTTTTTTGTTTTTATCGTCAAAACGCAACAAATACTTTTTACTAAAAAGTATCTTAGGTTTTGTAGCTCTCATAGGGATATCAGCAAGCTTTGTGTTTATAAGACCATTTCTTCCGCCCCCCGATACTAGTATTACACATGCTATTATTGTAACGTGGTATGTTTTTATGGTGACGTTAACCACGCTATATAACAAACTTTGTTTTAAAAATACTTGGTGGGAAACTATTTTTAGAAGCTACTGTGGTTATATTATACAGCAGGTTGCCTACATTATTTGTTTTGGTTTGGTGTTTAGGTACTATTCCGAAATTAGGAATAGTGTAGCACTTAGATTAATGATTCCGCTTGTTATTTACGGTGTAATTTATACGGCTATGTATTTTATTTTTGCACGTAGTTTAAATAAGGTAAAAGACATCCATGCATTAGATAAAAAAATGCTAATGTTATCAAGCATTTTGTTTTTAAATATAGTGCTATTTAATTTATTTATGCAAGGTTTTTTATGGAGAACGCATCTTCAATATGCTTTTAGAGCCGTGTTTATCGTATTTATGGGTTGCGTGTTGGCGACTTTTGTGCAATATGCGTTATATAAAATGAAAAATCTTAACAAAGAAGTAGTAGCATTAAAGGATTTTTTACATGAGAAGCAAAAGCAATATAAAATAGCTAAAGAAAATATTAGCATCATTAATCAAAAGTGCCATGATTTAAAGTACCAAATTCAAGCTTTTAAGATGCTAAGTATAGAAGAGAGAGCGCACACCATTAACGAATTAGAAAAAGCGGTTATGATTTATGATTCTGTTGTTAAAACAGGAAACGAGGTAGTTAATACCATTTTAACAGAAAAAACATTGTATTGCGAGCAAGAAAAAATTCGTTTAACATGCATGGTAGATAGCAGTTGTTTGGATTTTATAGATACAGTAGATATGTATGTTATATTGGGTAATGCGTTAGACAATGCAATAGAGTGTGTGTCGCAATACAGTGATATACAAAAGCGGGTGATTGGTTTAAATATTCATAACAAAAAAGGATTTTTGTCTATCAGAATAGAGAATTTTTTTGAAGGGCAATTAGAGTTTGAAGAGGGTTTGTCGGTGACCACTAAAAAAGATAAAAAGCGTCATGGTTTTGGTTTAAAAAGTATTAAAATGTTAACGGAAAAATATAGTGGTATGTTTAGCGTAGCTTTAAACGATAAAACGTATGGATTGCAATTATTGATACCTTTGCCGTAGTTGTTATTTTGTGTATACAATAAAAGATATAAAATATATACATATTATGCTTAAAATGCTCTTTTAAACTAAAAGGGCATTTTTTTTATATCAAATAAAAGTATTTAAGCCTAAATAGGCTTTGAAAAAAAATGTTTTTAATAGGTTTTATGTTAGTTGTGTCAGTAGGTATGTCAGTTGTGCCACATGCCCACAAATTCCTTTCTATTACAGAATAATGGTGTAATATAGACTTATATTAGAATTGTATAGAAATTTGTAACTATACAGTTCTTCCCACATATGTTCATGGAGGAGAAAAACATGACAAGAAAAAAAAGCGTAACCCAGTCCATTGTTGCCATTGCCTTAGTATTATTGCTAGCAATGGGAGTTTTGGCAACTTTTGTAACAACGAGGGGAGTTCGTACAGGTGCATTCGCTAACGGATTTACTTCGGATTATGATACAAAGGCAGACATGATTGCGTCTCATTTAGCATTAAATGAGCGCATAGCAGAAGAGGGTATGGTTTTACTTACCAACGAAATCGTAAACCCTAGTGCAGGAATTGGCGACCAAAGACGTGGATTACCACTACAAGGTGCTAACCCTAGCGTAACCGTGTTTGGACGTGCGGCGTTTAACCCCATTTTTACAACGGGTGGTGACATTTTAGCACAAGACCCTATACAGCAAGCCAACCCTGATGCAATCATCGACAGTTTAACCGATGCAGGTATTAGAGTAAACCAAGCGGCTTTAAATGCATTTAGTGGTTTAACTGGCGCACACGATTTTGCCCAACGTAATGGCTTTTACGATGCAACCCGTGGTGCTAACAGTGCGGCACTTATTGCATCATACACTAATTATAACGATGCTGCAATTGTAGTTTTAACTGCAACAGGTGCATCCAGTGAATGGGACGGTAGACGTGTAACGGCCGAGCAAGCGTACCCCAATGGTGACATGCACCTTGGTGGTGTGATGCACAACCGTATGATTGACCGTGCGCAAATGGAAATTTTAGCACACGCTACTACCTACTTTGAATCGGTTATCGTATTGTTTATGGATACTTTGGCGATGGATATTCCTTGGTTATTACAAAACAATGTACAAAGCTTTGAAGCAGTTCGTGACGCAGACGGTGCTACTATTGCAGGTGCTGGTGGCAGAACATTTAACGATGCATTTACAGTAGACTTTGGTAGAATCCATGCAGGTATGCAAATTGGTCGTCCTGGCTTTAACGGTTTTGCACCTGTAGGTAGATTGTTGCAAGGTACAGCAACTCCTTCTGGTCGTCTTTCTGACGTGTGGCCTGCAGGTTTTCAATACAACCCCACTTGGCAAAATACGGGCAACAACATGAGAACTAACGGTGCGCAATTGCGTACAGAAGATGGTTTAGGGCTTCGTCCTGGTTCTGGTAGAATAGATTACCAAGAAAATATCTTTATGGGTATGCACTACTATGAAACTCGTGGTTTTGTAGAGCAACAAGCCGTATTGGCTGCTAACGCTTCGGCTACCGAGGCAGAGCAATGGGCGTGGTACGATACACACATGGCATTTACTTTAGGCCATGGCTTATCGTTTACTTCATTCGATTGGGAAATTACAAGCCAAAACATTGCTGCAAATGCAAATTTAAATTATGACCATGTTATCACTATGGAAGTACTTGTTACCAACACAGGTGACGTTGCAGGTAGAGAAGTAGTACAACTATACTACACAGCACCCTATACTCTAGGCGGTATCGAAAAATCGCACGTAGTATTAGGCGACTTTCAAACAACAGATTTATTAGCACCCGGTGCTAGCCAAACTTTAACCGTTTCTATTCCTGTGCGTGACATGGCGTCATTTGACTGGGATAACCGTAGCGGTTTAGCCCCTGATGGTGGTTTTGTTTTAAGTGCTGGTACGTATACGCTTAGACTTATGCGTAACGCACACGTAAGAAGCCAAGTTTTGTCAGTAGACTTTAACGTAGCGGTTGCTTCACGTATCACGTACTCTCGCAATGGCGAAGAAGTGCGTAACCAATTTAACGATGTTAACGATGAAATTATTGCACGTGCAAACCGTGTTGACGTGTCAACTCGTCGTATTGAAATGTCACGTGAAAATTTTGCAGAAACTTTCCCTGTAACACCTTCTCATGACGAAATGATTATCACGGACGCAGAATTTTTAAACCGTGATGCATTGCGTGGACGTGAAGGTACTGCAACGGCTTGGGATCCTGCATGGGATATCGGGCAACCGTGGTACGTTCCTGCAGGCGATTTACGTCCTTTTGCAACAGAAGAAGAGCGTGCAGCTACTATTTTAGCGGGTGGCCCTAGCCTAACTTTGCGTGACCTTATGGACGCAGAGCATAATGACGCTAGATGGCAAACACTTATTGACTATGTAACTTTAGACGAAGCTTTGTACTTAGTAAACCTTACGGGTTACGGCACACACGCTTTAGAATTTATCGGCAAACCCCGTACTATGTCTTCTAACGGCCCTGACGGCGGCTGGAGGGGCGGTGGTTTATTAGGTACAAACCCTGATAATAACGGTTTAGCTCCTGTACGTTTTGCAGACTCTATCCATCGTGCGCAAACGTTTAGTCAAGAAATTGCTTTCTTGTGGGGAAGAGCTTTAGCAGAGCATGGCTTATGGGGTAACTCAGACGCTAAGAATGCGGGCGACAATGCGGCTGTATATTCTTATAACGGTATGTACGCACCTACTGTAAACTTAATCCGTTCTCCTTTCCAAGCCAGAGTACGTGAAATCTACTCATCGGATGCTTTCTTATCAGGTATGATGGGTGCTAACATGGCACTAGGTATGGAGTCTTTAGGCGGCTATGTGTATATGAAACACTTTGCTATGCATGAAGATGCCATGACTTTCCGTGGTGACTTTGACTTTGCGGGTGACAGCGGTTCATTAACTACAGCGCAACGTGGTGACGGTTTGGGTATTTGGGCAAACGAGCAAGCCATGCGTGAAATTTACTTCTGGGCGTTTCAATTGATCATAGAACGTGGTAGTCGTGACATTGCGGTTATGAGTTCATTTAGCCGTATCGGTCATACTTGGGCTGGCGGTAGCTGGGCATTGCAAACGCAAGTATTGCGTAACGAATGGGGCTTTAGAGGCTATGTTATCAACGATATTGATATTCATCATTTCTTAATTGCACAACAATGGATTAGAGCAGGTACAGATGGTAATTTAACATTTGCTAATGCTATGCCTGGTGCAGTGGGTCGTCCTGCACGTCGTTTGGCTAACCATCCCGACGCAAATACACCTACACAAATTATGTCTATCCGCCGTGCGGTTAAAAACATTTTGTGGATTACTTCTCGTTCTAACGCAATGCAAGCTCCTTTAGGTTCTGCGATCCGTTTTAACAATTTCTCAGAACAAAGCCGTACTGCGTATGTAGGCCTTGAATTTAGTTTAGATTTACACGCTCCTATTCGTTCGGCATGGGTGCATGGTGCTAACGGTAGCACAAACATTGAAGGTTGGGTTGGTTTTGATTGGAACACCCGTAACGTGAATCTTGCACCTATTACCTTTGCAATTACGGACGGTGTGTTGCCTGCGGGTCTTACCTTAAGTAATGGTGTTATCAGTGGTAATGCAGTAGGCCTTGGTGCTGGTGTGTACACGATTGAAGTAACAGCTTCCGCGGAAGGTTTTATCCCTTATGTTGCAGAATTTGATATCATTATGGGCGGCACTCTTAGTGACGCTATAGAAGACATATGGGCTCGTTTAGCGGCACTAGAGGCACGTATGGAAGCCGTAGAGGCAATTTTAAATGGTCGCCTTAGTGCAGGTCAACTAGACACCCTTATCGAAACTTCTATTGCAGCAGCGGTAGAAGGTGAAATTGCAGAAGCTATTGCAGTGGCTACCAGTGGTGCTTTATCTGCTTTAGAAGTGCAAGCATTAATCGATGCAGCTACTAGCGGTGCATTAACTACTCAGCAAGTTGCAGACATGATTAACTATGCAATCGCAGTAAATAACGATGCTAGTAGTGGTTGTATGGGTACAGACTCTATTATAATGTTTTCAATATTAGCAGTCGCTTTATTAGGATTAGCTTTGTTTGTGGCTATACCTAAAATACAAGCTAAGGTTAAAACTAAAGCAGAATAATTTAACACTCAATGATGCGGTATAAAACTGCATTAAAAACTAAAAACCCAATTTGTAACCCCGTGGGCGCATGTTTATGTGCCTGCGGGTGTTGCAAGTATATTTAAGGAGAAATTTAACAATGAAAAAAAACCGTTTTAGTTTATTTGCTATTATGATTTGTATTACGCTTGCAGTTTTTGCTGCGGGCGCATTTGCTGGTTGTGGTAACGGTGGGGAAGAAACAGACCCCGCTATCCCTAGTGTAGCGTTTACAAGCGCAGTAATCTCTGCAAATGCAAACGAAGCGTTTAGCCACACTTTAACTTCTACCACCACAGGTGCAACATTTGCTGTGGCGAGTGGTTCTACTTTGCCTAGCTGGTTAAGTTTAACAGGCAACACTTTAAGTGGAACGCCTACAACAGTTGCAGCGGCAACTACTTTTGATATTGTAGCATCGGCTACAGGGTATAACGCTACTACTGCTACTCTTACTGTATCGGTTCTTCCTGCAGGCGAACAAACGTTTACCTTTGCAGCAGCACACACCAATTTAGATGATGCGGTTGGCGGTTCTCAAGCTTACGGCGGAAGTATCTACGGCAGATACTTGATTGAAAACACAGATGCCACAGGCAATTTGTCTTCTTATTTCTTATTGCACACACATCGCTTTAGACCTACCATTACATGGGCAATCTACTCACCAGAAGCTACTACAGCCAATCTACAAATTAGCTTAGGTAGTGACCTTGTAGGCACATTCAATTTTGGTGCAGGTGGGCATACGTTGTCTGTAAACGGTGCTGTTGTTGCGGGTGCAGCTGCTATCAATGTAACACGTGTAGAAGACGGTAATGTAATGTTTAACTTAACAGATTTAGGTTCTATTAATCTTGAGGCGGGTTACAATTTTATCGAGTTAGAACACGGTGCAAATGCTTGGTTAGACCAAGTAGGCGCAGCGGGTGGTGGCACAGGTGGTGTTGCAATTGACTCTATCGTATTAACTTCTTCGCAAGCACTTACGTGGGATGCAGATTTAAGCAATACAGAACGCTTTTAATTAACTCTAGTAAATTAAGTTAAAGCTTATTTTATTACATGATTGCATGGGCATGAGTGATTTCGCTTGTGTCCATGTATTGCATGGGTGTTAACCCCATGACCTTTTAGTCCTTACAAAGGAGCAATTTATTTATGAATTTTAAAAATTTAGTATGGAAAAACCTTCATGCACGCATATGGTTTTTAGTGTCCAGCATTTTTATGGTGCTGTTGTTTGTGGTGTCTATGGTGGTTACACAAGTGCCACTGTATCGAAATTCTATAGACCTTGCGTTAGGTGGCAGAAGAGCCGTAGTAGGTATTGATAGAAATCTATTTGATAGAGATTACAACACCAAAGACGAAGTGTACAATGCGGCAAATGCGCTTAACGTGCGCATGGCAGAAGAAGGCTTTGTGTTATTGCGTAACGAGCAAAGAGCTGGTAGTACGGATCGCAACGTTTTACCGTTGGCGGTTTCGGAGAATCGTGTAAGTGTATTTGGCAACAATTCGGTAGACTTGCTGTACGGTGGCAGTGGTTCGGGTGGCGGCGGTAGCCGTGACAATCGTTCTATTTTTGATAGTTTAACGGCTGCTAATTTTACGTACAACACAGCATTGCGCAATTTTTACAATAGCAGTGCTTCGGGTCCTGGGCGTGCGTCATCACCGGGCTTTGATGAAATGATTCCGGGTTTTTCTACGGGGCAAGGTCCTGTTTTGGGTTATACACAAAACCTTATTAATACGTATGCAAATTATAACGATGCGGCATTGGTGGTATTAACCCGTATCGGTGGTGAGGGGTATGACCTCCCTAGAACAGTAGCAGGTACAACATACAACACAGGCAATGGTACGATTAGTGGTGTGGTTACGGGTGCTAGACATAGAGAGCTTGCGCCCAACGGCGATGTTATTAGTCAAGGTGGGCATTATCTACAATTGTGTAACAACGAGGTAGATTTGTTGTTGCACGTAACCGAGCATTTTGAAAATGTTATTTTGATTATCAATTCTAACAACGTGTTAGAGCTTGGGTTTTTAGATTCTGAAGATTATTGGTTAGATACCATGTACGGCTTGCATCGCAGCGAAAGTGAGTTGCCTGCAATTAGACGTGCAATGCAACGTATGCGTGGTGCGTTGTGGGTAGGTAGTCCTGGTGGGCATGGCATCATGGCATTGGGTAGAATTTTAAACGGCGAAGTAAACCCGTCGGGTAGAACGGTTAACGTTCATGCACGTAACTTTAGGCATAATCCTACGTACTTTAACTTTGGCAATAATTCTCAAGCAGGTATGCGTGAAGCAAGAGAAGACTTTAGGCAAACGCAAAGAATAGCACCCCATATGGGCAATGCATTTATCGATGCAGACCGTATTGTAAGTGGCGTAATGGGCAATATGCGTCCTTTGGCAGATCGTAATTATTTTGTAGAATATCTAGAAGGTATTTACGTGGGTTATCGTTATTACGAAACCCGTGCCTTTACGGACGGTGCCGAGTGGTGGGACGCAAATGTTAAATTACCCTTTGGATGGGGTTTATCGTATTCAACTTTTAATTGGGATGTAGTAGGCAGTAGGGTAGAGCGTAGAGATGCTACAACGGGGGCGGTGTTATCGTATGGTGCATTAGCAAGCACAGTATTAACGGCAGACAGCCATATTCTAGTGGATGTTAGGGTAACCAATGCCTCTGCAATTGCGGGCAGCGATGTAGTGCAATTGTATATAAGTGCCCCTTATACAACAGGTGGTATCGAAAAATCTCATGTAAGTTTAGCGGCATTTGCTAAAACAGAGGTCTTGCCTGCAGGTGCTAACCAAGTTGTAACACTAGAGTTTAGCATGTATGATATTGCGTCTTACGACTTTAACGATGCCAACGGCAACGGATTTGAAGGTTGGGAGTTAGAGGCAGGGGTGTACACCATGTACATTTCTCGTCATGCAAATTCTTGGCAACGCATGGGTGCTGATGACGGTGCTATTGCAGTTGCTTTTACAGTTCCTGAAATGCTAGGCGCAGAGCACAACGCAACTACAGGCATTACAGGCTTTTTATTTCGCTACAATCCTACCACAGGGTTTGAAGTAATTAATCGTTTTGATGATGTATCGGCGGGTAACCCCGGAAGAAGCGATCGTGACATTACAAGCACAAGATTTAGCGAAGACGGCGACATTATCTTTTTATCTAGAAGCGATTGGGATAACACTATGCCCACTCCTCCTAGCGTAGAAGATCGTTTTGTATCAACTGCATTTTTAGATTCGTTTAGATGGGATATGGCACAAGCGGACGTAGAGGGCGAAAACAATCCTTGGTTTAGAACTCCTGACCAAATGCCAACGCAAGCGGCTCATGCGTTATCGCCTAACGAAGTAGAAATTAAGTTATCCGACTTTTTACCGACAGATGCAAATGGAAACTTTTTGCGTACGGGTGTATCTTATGATGACCCTAGATGGGATGCTTTTTTAAATCAGTTAACGGTTAATCAAATGGTGCACTTTACTGCGATTGGTGCGTTTGGTAATAACTCTATCGAGGCTTTGGGCATACCCTTAACGTTTCACACTGATGGGCCTAGCGGTTGGTATAACTTTATTCAAATGGGCCCTGGAGCCGCTGTATACCAAACGGCGTTCTATGTATCGCAAGTAGTAATGGCATCTACTTTTAATGTAGAGCTTGTTCGTGATTTTGGTAGAATGGTAGGCAACGAGGCATTAGTAGGTGACGCTAGAGGCAGTACGCTTCCTTATAACGGTTGGTATGCACCTGGTGCTAATATTCACCGTTCGCCTTTTTCGGGTCGTAACTGGGAATATTTTTCAGAAGATCCTTTACTAACAGGTATCATGGGCGCACAAGTTGTATTGGGCGTGCAAGAAAAAGGTGTGGTAGCTTTCCCTAAGCATTTTGCTATGAATGACCAAGAATCTAACCGTTCTTCTAATGGTTTATCGGTTTGGGCGTCTGAGCAATCGATGCGAGAAATTTATTTACGTGCGTTTGAAATTATCGTGCGTGAGGGTCGCCCTCTAGGTATCATGAGTACCTACACACGCCTTGCCAACACATGGGGCGGTGGCCACTACCAACTTTTAAATAATGTCTTACGTAGAGAGTGGGGCTTTAGNGGTATGGTGGTCACCGATTTTGCGGACCATGCGTATATGAATCCTAACCAAATGATTAGAGNTGGCGGNGATTCGCAACTTATGCAAGATTTAGGCTTTGGTGGCACCNTNATGGAAAACCTTCCTAATAATGCAACGCATGTGTACGCATTGCGTCNGGCTACTAAAAATATCTTATATACTACTGTAAATTCAAATGCGATGCAGTTAGAAATTACAGGGTATCGTATGGCGTTGTGGACGTCTATGCTTTTGTGGGGCAATATCCTATCGTTACTTGTATTTTTAGCATGGGGCACGTTTGCGCTTGTGCTATCGTACCGCAAAATTAAAGCGGATTCAGTAACCACTCGTATCCGATAATTCAGCAGATTCTGTGGCTGTGGCTAGTGATGCACATTCCGCAAACGAAAATTTACCTTTGAAGTAAACTTTTAAAAATAGTAACGCAAGTTGTGCCAGTGCACATGTAAGTTGTGCCACCCCCTATAATTTTTTTTGCAAGAATTGTTAGGGTGAGGTATATTATAGAAGTAGTTAAGCAAAAAGGCAGTTAAGCGGTAATGTATGTTTCGCTTGAGGTTTTGCTTACGGGATAAATAAAATCTCCTCATTTATTTACCATATCGGAATACTAAAAAGCATCGCCCTCTCCTTTGGCGGTGTTTTTTGCTATATTCGTTTTAAAATGAAATTTTGTTTATAATTAAAGGCGCAACAGATAATTATACTTGACAGGGGGTGGTATCTTTTGTTATTATTGTTTGCAGTGTGAAGCTATAAATGTTGCACATAAAAATAATCTAATTTGTAACAATAAACCTGTAATCCTACAGATAGACAAAAAGTCATAGACTAGGGTGAAACGGTTTATAAGGAGTTTGTATGAAAAAAATTAAAACTGTAAAAATAGTCTCAGTTTTGCTGGCATTGTCGTTAAGTTTGGCATTACTAACTTTTAGCGGCTGTACTTCACCAACACCAGCACCGCAGTGGCAACAAGAAGCATTGCAGGCTTTTCGTGATGCGAAATTTGCACCGCTTTTAGAAGATGTTGTTCCGGGCGTTTTATTAGAGTCTAATCAAGCAGTTATGGCGAGTTTTGATGTTACACCACATACGTTGCCCACAAATTATGTGATGGTTGCTGATGCCGTAAAAGCGGTTGATAGAGGTTTTGTAACGCTAGAGGGCGAAATAAATATTGTGCGCAATAATATAAGTTTCGCAAATAGCACAAGAGATTCTATTATAGATAATATAGAGCGGTTAACCGCATATGGCCAGTGGATAAACGGTAATCGTTTAGATATTTTATATTGTGGTACAATAGAGCATAGGTTTAAAAATATATTCACTGGAGAATTGCGTCATCTAGTGATATTGAGTGCAGATAGATCTAAGGTTGAAATAATTAATTTTCCTATTTTGACAGATTCGGGAAACACTGCACATTTGTACACACGCTACACCAGCTTTGATGGTGAAGTTTTTGTCAACATGGAATCTTATGAGTTTTTTAAGCAAGGTAGTAGAGAATACATTGCGTCAAGACATTTCGGTTATAGCGAGCACAGAAATAACAACGGAAACATAACGGCAACACTTATACAAATAGGCGAAACTTTGGTAGATGGTTTGCATGGTAATGCGCTAGGAATTCATACGATGGATATAACTGTGTTTGGTGGCAATGAAGAAATGATTTATAGACACTGGCGCAGAGTAAATAGGGATAGCTATGATGTGCAGAGCTTTTTTGTAGAGAATAACCAAGCGTGGGTGAATGTAGGCCAACATGCGGAAACGTATACTGTTAGTTCAAGTATGAATATGTTAAATGTTGCTAGGGTTTTTTATGAAGAAGAAGTGACTCAGTCTGGTGATTGGGGAGGGGTGCTTTCTAATGCTCATAGGGTAATAGGTGTCGAGTTAACTGACGGAACATTTTTAGAAAGGTCATTGAATCATTATCCGTGGGTTGGTTATGTGATGCATTACCCTACATACAATGTGTTTACGTCTTCATTTACAGGAGCTGTGCCACGTGATATAGGCATAATTGCGGGCATGTCTGCGCTTGGCTTTACATTGCAAGAAGAAGTGTTATGTATAAACAGCATCGTTAATGGCGATGCCCAAAGAATGCTTGACGATGTAAGAATAAGTAGGATAGAAAATATAAGTGATACCGAGATAGTCATAGAGAACGCAGAAAAACTGTTTGAAGAGATGTATAATTTTTGGCATGAAAAATTGAACTAAAACAGATAAAACTGTACGTAAAATAAGGATTGTCTTTTCATTCAATTTAAATGCCGTCACGACATTACGACATTGCCTATAGGTGATGCTATGGTAGATATCGCTTTGTACGGGTGATACTTTTACGAAACGATAACCTCGTGTTTTTGCAGATGCTATCAAATAAAGCCCCTTGGTTAGAGGTGTTGCTTTGTATCTTCTTGTATTGATTATTATGGGTGTATGGGTGATATAAAGTTGCCTTCCAGAAGAGTAGACATATTAAAATATTATAGTGAAGCATTTAAACAATAAACTTATAGTTGCGGCAGTAGCAAGCCGTTATGGACAAATAAGGATAGATATATTTTAGTTTGCATAAAAGAAAAGGCGATTTCATTTAAACGAAATCGCCTTTTACTTATACTTATGGCGTAACAAACACCGACAAAAGATGAGATTGCTCAGCCAAAAACCCCCACAACAGTAACGGGGGGTTGGGTGTGTAAGCACCCTTTTTTATTTTTGGAAAATGTTTAATGCTTAATGTTTTATGATATAATGTATTACAATATATTATATCAAAGTTAACCTTAAAATGAAAAACTTACATAATGGTTGCAGTGTTTATTGCAACCACTATGGTGCTGGTTACCGCTTGCACCAACAATGGTAATTATCCACCTGCTTATAATTGATTGGACAAATGGAGAATTTCACTATAGCTACAGATATGACTTTTACCTTCTAGTGACTCTATCGTTGCAAGTGCGGATAGTGATGGTTTAATAACTTTTTATAAGTTAAGTTTTGTAACTATCACATTGGCTACAAACGCTGTAGGATTAGATAGTGCGCTAATTGTAAGAAAAATAGAGATAGAA
>JGI990J12352_1000243_pt1 | contig 12860 bp, 9 predicted proteins | sample Intmic4MA4BA4MSA_FD_12352 | JGI IMG/M metagenome (IMG submission 12352) | reverse complement strand
CAGATTATGATTTGAAGGCACACATGAATACTTCGGGTGTGAGCATGGAATATCAGGATCCGACGACCAACGAGAAGTATGTACCATATTGTATTGAGCCATCGGTTGGTTTGGATCGCGTGATGCTTGCCTTTTTCATTGATGCATATGATGAAGAAACGCTCGAAGATGGAGATATACGTGAAGTGTTGAGATTCCATCCAGCGATTGCGCCATACAAGGTAGCGGTATTGCCATTGATGAAAAAAATTAACGAGGGTGCCCTTGAAATCTTCGATAATCTGTCTAAAACATTCGCAGTTGACTATGATGAGGCAGGTTCAATTGGCAAGCGGTATCGTCGCCAAGATGCAATCGGAACGCCATTTTGTATCACATATGACTACGATTCGATCGAAGATGGCACCGTTACCATTCGCGATCGCGATACTATGGAGCAAAAGCGCATCCCAATTTCAGAGCTGGAAACTTATATTTCAGAGCGTGTTTCTGTTTAAAATTTTGCTTAAGTAAGGTCAAAGAGCCAGGCGCCAAGGCACCTGGTCTGAAAGAATTTGTTGTAAAAATAGTGGTTTATACTAATTGTCTTTTAAAATGACAATTAGTTGTAGATAATTTTTTCATTGTACCAGGAGTCTATCGCGTACCTAGCGTCCCATCAGGCTAGAAATTATAGAAAATTGTGGTTTTTTCACTATGATACTTTATCAGCGCCTCCTCATGTACCTTCTTGGTACGCCACGTCAAACCATCCACTGGATGGTTTCTACTTCCTCGTATGATGGCAAAAATCCTCGCAAATTTCTACAATTCCTAACCTGACGGAACACTAGAAGGTATGTGAAGAATTCGTCGACAACGTAGAATGGACAAATTTTTACAAATAATTGCTGTTTTGAAGGTCAATTAGTATTAATTTGATGGATGCCTTTGGCTTTAAAGTGGTCGTTTTATAATCGTTTTTTAAGACGTAGCGAGCTTGCTCGCCTACGCAATTTAAAGCATTTTTAGAAGTCTTTGCAACACGGAGGAGGGTGATATTTGTGGATAAAGGTCGTGTATCTGATGAGATTTTGCCTAAGTTGAATATTGCCGATGTTGTGGGGTCGTATGTAAAATTGTCCAAGGCAGGGCGAGGTTATAAGGGGTTGTGTCCGTTTCATAATGAGGCTACGCCATCTTTTGTTGTGACGCCGTCTAAAGGCTTGTTTAAGTGTTTTGGATGTGGCGAGGGTGGCAATGTAATTGCGTTTGTGTCTAAGGTTGAGGGGATTAGCTATTCGCAGGCGTTGGTGAAGCTGGCTAAAAAGGTCGGTGTAACGAGTTCAAGAATCGAAAGTGTGCGTTTTTTCGATCCATCGGTAAAGTTTGAAAAAGAGTATGAAATTTTAAATTTTGCAAAGGGGTTCTTTGAATTTTGTTTGAAGAATACGAATGAAGGACAGGCTGCACTTGATTATTTGAACGCGCGGGGGATTGAGCAGGACATTGTTTCGCGCTTTGGTATTGGTTTAGCACCTAGGGATTCGAATGCACTTATAAAGGCACTTGAATTGAATGGTTATGATCTTGAGTTGGCCAAGCGGGTTGGATTGATTAACTCTAACGAATTTGGCGGTGGCTTTTATAGTTTGTTTAGAACGCGTGTTATATTTCCTGTGTCCAATGAGTTTGGGCAAGTTACGGGATTTAGCGGTCGAATTTACTTGAGTAGCGACAAGTCGTTTAGTAAGTATGTCAATTCGCCAGATACGCCGCTATTTAAAAAGAATCAGTTGGTTTATAATTTGCATGAAGCAAAAAGAACGGCGAGGTCTACGGGGAGATTTTTGTTGTTTGAAGGATTCATGGATGTTATATCGGCAGTGCGCGCAGGATTTTCAGAGTCTGTGGCGATGATGGGGACATCTTTGACCAGAGAACATGTGGCACTAATCAAGAAAGTGGCACCGAGTGTTGTTATTTGTTACGATGGTGACCGTGCTGGGCTTGAGGCGACAAATAAGACCATTGCTTTGCTTCTTGAAGAAGGTGTAGATGCTCAAGTTGTAAGTGTGCCAGATGGAAGAGACCCAGATGAGTTTATTAAAACGCAAGGTGGGAAGGCATTTTCTGGCTTGGTGAATGCTGCTGTACCTGCGGTTGATTACGTGTATGGTAATTTGAAAGCTAATTATAACTTGAATTTTGCTCAGCATAAGGCAGAATTTCAGAAGAAGGTACTTGATTTTGCTGGTACATTGCAAGATCCATCGCTGCGCTATTTTTTAGAAAAAAGACTGCGGGGCGACTTGTTTTATACGAAAGCTGAAGAAACACCATCGCCTACAATTCCAGCAAGGAGTGTTGCCAATGGCTATTCAAAGTCTGAAAGGCAACTCTTATATCACATGTTGACGAGTAAAAGGGCATTTGAGATGGTGCACGAAGAAATTAATTGTGATTTTAACATTGATGATTATCGGAAAATTGCCCGGTGGCTTGAGGATTTTTATGCTAGGCATGATGTGATAGATATTGAGGCGTGTTTTGAGAAATTTGATACAAGGCTAAAGGATGTCGTGAATCAAATCATGTTAACACACCGCAATATACGACCTGCGACTGATAATGAAATCTTAGCATTGATTAAAAGAGTCAGAGATAAGGCAAAAGATGAAGCAGAAAAGTTGAGTGTAAGAGCTAAAATGGGGCAGATTAAGAGAGAACTTAGTAGACAGTAGGTAGTGAGTTGAGTAGTAAATCGTAAATAGTGAACAGAGAACAGTAAATAGCGAGCAGTTGGAAGTTGAGGAGTTTTTATCGGGATACTCCAGAGTACCCTCTCTTTGACCACCCTCAGGGGGGTCAAGATTCACCTCGAATTGTTATGCCAGACTTTGCAATTTAAAAAATTAAAGATTAGTAATTTGAAACTCGACTGCATATCTTGTTGAAAACAAGTGGCATTTGAGGAGACCATTGCTTACTGCTCACTGATGACTGCTGACTAAGAAGCCGTAAAGAAGTACGGCAAGGAGTGAGATTATGCCTAACAAAAAAGAAATTGAGACAGTTAATAAAACTTTAGAAGTTGTGCAACAAGAATTAACAGCAGATGGAAAGAAACGTGGATTTCTAACGTATGATGAAGTTAATGATGCGTTTGCACCTTTTAGCTTAGATGCGGAAATGATTTCGTCATTTCTTGATGTGTTTGATGCTGAGGGTATTGATGTAAAGGGTCAAAAAGAAGTTGGATCAGATGTAGATTTGAAGGCTGCCTCTGAAGATGATGAATTGATTGATTTGGAAGCGATAGAAAACGATCCTGATTTAGATAAACCAAGTGAAGAAGAGGATGATTTCAAAGAAGAAGCCCAACCCGATTTGAAGAGTTCAAAGGAAATTACGTATGACCTCAACTCCAATTATAAGGTAAATGACCCTGTCCGTATGTATCTAAAAGAGATTGGACGCGTTGAGCTTTTATCTGGTAAAGATGAAATCGAATTTTCTAAAAAGAGTGAACTCGCTGAAGTCGCACTGAACATCATTAATTTTCATAAAGGAACTTTTGAAGTTCCTGAAGATGAAGTAACTAAGAAAAATGCGGCGAATCTTATCAAGCAAGTAGTTGAAGAAAATTTTGCTGAAGTCGACACTGACGAGGAAACTGGTTCAGAAGAAACGGGAGAATTAGAAGCAGAAGGCGTGGTTGCTGTAGAAGAACCAGAAGAAACGCCAAAGGATCCATGGGAAATTATTACCAAAAAAGTTAATTACTTTTTGAATGAGGGGGGCGAAGTTGACAAAGGTAATGAATATCTGGAAGGTATTTTGGAATATAACGATAAGCAACTCCAAGAGGCGCTTGAAATGGGTGAAGTTGCGAAAAAACGCTTGGTTGAATCTAATTTGCGATTAGTTGTAAGTATTGCAAAGCGTCATGTTGGGCGAGGTATGTTATTCTTGGATTTAATTCAGGAAGGAAACATGGGATTGATGCGCGCTGTTGAAAAGTTCGATTACCGTAAAGGATTCAAATTTTCAACTTACGCAACGTGGTGGATTAGACAGGCGATTACACGTGCTATCGCTGATCAAGCCAGAACAATTAGAATCCCTGTACATATGGTTGAAACCATCAATAAGCTAGTTAGAATCCAACGACAGTTGGTACAAGTTCTTGGTCGTGAAGCAACGCCAGAAGAATTGTCTGAGCATCTAGATATGCCAGCTGACAAAGTCCGTGAAATCCTCAAAGCTTCACAAGAACCCGTTTCCCTAGAATCGCCTGTTGGTGACGAAGATGATTCACACTTAGGAGATTTCATCCCTGATGCAGAGGCTCTAAGCCCATCGGCATTTGCCGCCAATTCGATGTTAAAAAGAGAGCTCAGCAACGTTTTAGACACACTGACAGATCGAGAAAAACGTGTTTTGATGATGCGATTTGGACTGACAGACGGTATCACTAAAACGCTTGAGGAAGTCGGTAAGGAATTCGGTGTCACACGTGAGCGTATCCGTCAAATCGAGGCCAAAGCACTGAGAAAACTGCGCCATCCATCAAGAAGTCGCAAACTAAAGGACTTTATGGATGAAGAATAAACTATCTAACAGGCTGCAAACCTGCCTAGACGCGCTAAAACCACTTCAAACCATCGCCGATATCGGTACCGATCATGCGTATCTACCCTGTGCAGGTCTTGAGTCAAAACAACTTCAAATGGCAGTCGCAATTGACATTGCGCCAGGTCCTCTTAAACAAGCAGAGGCAACCATCAAATCGTATGGATTTCAAGCTCAAATAGAGACGCGCCTTGGGTCTGGATTAAAACCTCTAAAACCTGGCGAAGTAGAAGGCGTTGTTATTGCGGGCATGGGGGGGAGGCTGATTAGCGAGATTCTTACTGAATCAATAGATGTTGCAAAGTCGATGAAGCGGTTGGTTTTACAACCTAATATGGCGGCAAATTTCGTGCGCCAGATAATAAATGACATGGCATTTGTTATTGTTGATGAACATATCGTTTCAGAAGATGGACATATATACGAAGTGGTAGTTGCCCAGCCAAAGGATGGTAAGGAAAAGACGGCAAATGATTCAGAAAACGATATCAAATTTGGACCGATTTTGCGATTGAATCCGAAGTGTCCAGCTTTCGTTGCCAAGTGGGAACATGAGCTTAAAAAGATTGAAATCGTTTTGGAACATTTACCGCCATTTAATGAAAAAAGAGAAAAATTTGAGCATGAAAAACAGTTGATAGAGGATGTTTTAGGCTATGGTGTTAATTCGTGATGTCATTGATTATTTGGAGGGGCGATTTCCTCGTGAGCTGGCGCAAACGTGGGACAATGTTGGGCTCAATATCGGGAATGCTTCGCGCGAGTTGAAGGGCGTTTTGGTGACGCTTGATGTGACGGAGGCCGTTTTGCAGGAGGCAATCAATAAGGGGGTTAATTTGATTGTGACGCATCATCCGTTCATTTTTTCGCCTTTGAAGGCCATTGATACGACTACCGCTTTGGGGCGGATGATTGAGCTGTGTATGAAACATGATGTGAGTATCTATGTGATGCATACGAACTATGATGTGTCGGGTGGTGGGATGAATGATGTCCTGATTGGTAAGTTGGGTGTCGATAACGCTACTGCGCTTTTGGATGATGGTGCTGACGCAGGACTTGGACGCTGTGGAAATCTTGCATCAGAAATGGACATTCGCGATTGTATCAAATTTATCGAAAGTACGCTTAGTGCGACATCTGTTAGCCTCGTTGACGCTGGAACACAAGTCATCAAAAGGGTAGCAGTTATCGGTGGTAGCGGTAGCAAATTCATCAAACAAGCAAAAAATGCGGGGGCTGACCTCCTTATTACTGGGGACGTGACGTATCATACGGCACTAGATGCGCTGGATCTAGGGATTAGCGTGCTTGACATCGGTCACCATGCCGAAGTAGTCATGAAAACGCACATTGAGACACTGATAAATGTCGAATTTGGACAGGAAACAGCTGTCGCATCAGAAATTTGTACAAATCCATTTTCGAAGATTTAAAATCATCAAAATGGCACACGAAACTCAAAGTTTCGGTGTTGTCGATCATAGCAGTCACAGACTCCGTGACTGCTATGTATATAAATTCAAGTGCAGACAGGAGAGGATGCAAATGTTGGAGCAGTTAAAAAAACTTGAGCAAGAAGCATTAATCGAGGTAAGTAAAGTTGCTGATTTACCTGGATTAAATGACATTCGAATTAAATATTTGGGTAAGAAGGGGCCTATCCAAGAAGTGATGAAAAGTATGAAGGATTTGACGCATGATCAACGTAAAGAAGTCGGGCAAATTTCTAATACAGTGAAATCAGTAATTACAGAAGTAGTTGAAGCTAAAAAGGTTGAACTTGAGGCAGTTGAAATTGCCAAGCAATTGGCAGATGAGACGATTGATGTGACATTACCTGGTAGGAAAAATTTATCTGGTGGATTTCATCCTCTAAATCGTGTGGTTAACGAAATTGAGGCGTTCTTTATTAGGATGGGTTACTCTATTGCTGAAGGTCCAGAAGTTGAATCAGATTACTATAACTTTGAACTTTTAAACTTGCCAAAATCGCACCCAGCTCGTGATATGCAAGACTCATTTTATATAACAGAGGAGACATTGCTAAGAACGCATACCTCACCTGTTCAAACTCGTACACTGGAAGCTGCAAAAGGTCAAGGTCCTGTGAAAATCCTTTGCCCTGGTAAAGTGTATCGCCGTGATGATGACGACGCGACACACTCACATCAATTTATGCAAATCGAAGGACTTGTCGTAGACGAGCATATTACAATGGCAGATTTAAAGGGAACGTTGACATCATTTGTTCGCATGGTATTTGGTGAAGAACGTGAAATCCGTATGCGTCCATCATTTTTCCCATTTACAGAGCCATCTGTTGAGGTAGATGTGAGCTGTTTCAAGTGTAGCGGTAAGGGGTGTAACATTTGTAAGCAAACGGGATGGATTGAAATTTTAGGTGCTGGAATGGTTCATCCAAATGTTCTTAGAATGTCAGGATTTGATTCGGAAAAATATCAAGGATTCGCATTTGGAATTGGTGTCGAGCGTATTGCGATGTTAACACATGGCGTTGAGGATATTAGACATTTTTATACAAACGACCTGCGATTTTTGAAGCAGTTTAAATAGGAGAGAGGTGAAAAGCAGTGAAAGTATCACTAAAATGGTTAAATGAATATGTAAAAATTGATGATTTAGATCCACAAGAATTGGCGGATCAAATTTCGCTCCACGGCGTAGAGGTAGATGCAGTAGGTTCAATTTCAGATGCAGTAGGCGTTGTCATTGGATATGTAACTGAGAAAAAGCAACATCCAGATGCTGACAAACTATCTGTTTGTCAAGTTGATTTAGGTTCAGAAGCTGGCACGGTACAAATTGTCTGTGGTGCAAAGAATGTTGATGCTGGGCAGAAAGTGCCAGTCGCCCGAAATAAGGCAATACTTCCAGGTGGCTTCAAAATCAAAAAGACGAGGCTTCGTGGAGAGGAATCTAACGGGATGATTTGCTCGCTATCTGAACTTGGTGTTGATAAAGGACTGGTACCAGCTGAATTTGCAGATGGAATCTTAGTGCTTCCAGAAGATGCACCAATTGGTGCAAATGCAATTGAATATCTAAATCTTAACGACGTCGTTTTAGAGCTAGGGCTCACACCAAATCGTATGGATATGTTATCAATGTACGGCGTCGCAAACGACGTAGCAGCCATCCTAAATCGCAAACCTAAATCAGTCGCCAAAACAGAAACCTTTACAGAATCAAGTTCTGATTTTTCTATCACGCTCCAAACAGAGAAATGCGCAATGTATTTAGCAAAGGTAGTAGAGGGAATCACCGTACAATCATCAAACAAGGACGCACAAATGCAGCTGTTGGCAACAGGCAACAAGCCGATAAACAACATCGTTGACTTAACCAATCAAATGATGCTACAAAATGGCCTGCCAGTTCACGCTTTTGATATTGATAAATTACCAGCAAGAGAAATCATCGTACGCGGTGCCCTGGCAGGTGAGAAGATTGTAACCCTAGATGAAAAAGAGCGTACGTTGGCAGCAGGAGATATTGTCATCACAAGCGGAGATGAAATAGTTGCCATCGCTGGTATCATGGGATCTGCCTCTACAGCAATTGATGAAAACACAAAAAATGTATTGTTTGAAGCAGCCATCTTCGATAGAACACAAATCCGCCAAACAGCATCAAGATTAAATCTAAGAACCAACGCATCAGTCCGCTTTGAAAAAGGAATTCATGTTGAACGTATTTTTGAGACAAGTCATTTAATCGACGAAGCCTTCGCAAATGTTACCCATGTAAAAGTAGGAAACTTTGAAGCAACACCAATTGAAATTGAAATTTCAGTTACCAATATTAATTCTAAATTAGGAACAAATCTCACGCAAGAAGACATTACTTCAATTTTCGATAGACTGAACCTTGAATACAAAGTTTCCAGTAACCATTTCACAGTAACACCATCGACTCGTATGCTAGATGTTACGAAAGCGTACGATCTAATCGAAGAAATCGCACGTATCCATGGCTATAACAATATCCCAGAAACGCTGCCGAAAATGAATACAATAGGCGAGTATAACAAATCACAAAAACTTGAAAGCAAAATCCACCAAATCATGCAATCTTGTGGCTTAAACAATGTTGTGACCTACAGCTTAACGCATGAGAATAAAACCTCTATGTTCTTAGATAATCAAGCAAATGAAGCAATTAAACTGTCAATGCCTCTCTCGCAAGACCGTCAATACTTAAGAAAATCCTGCATTCCAGGCTTACTAGAAGTTGCAACTTATAATCAAGCTCGCTCACAATCAGATATTGCCATCTATGAAGTCGGACGTATCTATGGCAAGGAGGCAGACACCTATATCGAAGAAAAGCGACTAGCTGGCCTTGTTACTGGAAATCTCATTCACAGCAAATGGAAGGCACAAACTGAAGTTGTAGACTTTTACACAGCTAAAGGATATGTCGAAAGCTTACTTGAATCACTAGGATATACTGACATTATGTTTGTGTCTGAAAATATCGACACGTATCAAGAATTGCATCCAGGGCGCACGGCTGCGGTCTATGTAAAAAATATAAAAATTGGATTTATCGGGGCGCTTCACCCCGAAATTAAAAAATCATACGACTTGAATGATACCTATGTATTTGAACTATCTATCGACAAATTAGAAGACCATGAACCGACATATACACAGGTTGCAAAGCATCCAGGTATGGACTTGGATTTGGCGATCGTAATAGACACGACCATAGAAGCCCAAAAGTTAGTGGAAGTCATTAAAAGATGCGATGCCAAGAATCTCCAGTCAGTGGAAATATTTGATATTTACACTGGCGCTGGTATCGCACCCTCTCAAAAATCAATTGCTTTAAGGCTCTCGTTTCTAGACGTCGAAAAAACGCTCACAGACGAGGATATTTTGCCAGTGCAAGAGAAAATTTTAGCGAAATTGGAAAGTGAATTAGGGGCAACATTAAGAACATAGAGATAGAGGTGCTTGGCAATGCTGAAATTAGTTGTTACGGATATGGATGGAACATTTTTAAATGGTGAGGAAAAAATTCCAGAGCGGGCGTTCCCCCTGATTAAGAAATTGCATGAAAAAGGGGTTAAATTTGCGGTTGCGACAGGACGTCAATATAACAACGTGATGAAACTTTACGAAGATTTTGATGAGGAAATTATTGTCATGTCAGATAATGGTGGTATCATGTATGACGACGGAGAGAAAACTTTGCTTAACGCGGCAAGAAGTCGTGAAGAACTTGAGCAAGTGATTCAAACAGTTCGAAGTATTGACGGGGCCCGTCTTGCTTTGGCTGGGGTTAACTCTGCATACGTCTTTGCCAGTGATATTGATGATAAATTTTCTGAGGAAATCAATTTCTTTTTTGAGACACTGACGATGATTGACAGTCTGGATGACATCCCAGAAGATGAGCTTATTTTCACGATTTGCGTGAATCATCGCGATGGTTCCGAGAAAAATTTAAAGCCGTATTTTGCACATCTTGAAGATAAATATAAAATTGTTGTCTCCAACCCCCATTGGATTGACATGATGAACCCATACGTCAACAAAGGGCGTGCAGTTAAAATGATTCAAGAAAAATACGACATTTCATATGAAGAAACAATGGTCTTCGGTGACTATCTCAATGATGTTGAAATGATGCAAACCGCCCACTATAGCTATGCAATGGATAACGCGCACCCAGATTTGAAAAAAATTGCCAACTTCATCGCACCATCCAACGTCGAAGAAGGTGTTATTTCAGTTCTAGAAAACTTTTTATCAATGGCATTTAAAGATTAATACGAATTCGCGTTTAAAATCTTACTAAAACTTGACCTTTTCCAACCTATACTATGTCAGAACTTAGCACAATTAACATGACGTACCTTCTGGTGTATGCCACGCTAAATTATTCCTCGTTTAGGTTGAAAATGTCTGCATTTTGGATACATATTTTAAACACGAATTAGTATAAAGTAAGGGCATCTCATTCGAGATGTCTTTTTCAGTAAAATGTTGGCATTCAAGCCCATGCACATGAATATATTATAATGAGCCATATTACTTTGAAGTGAGGTTTTGGGATGTGGGGTTTAGTCGTTATAATGGGTGTGGCAATACGTTTTTCATGACACGCTATCGGGAAGGTTTTGATTATTCGGAGGTCGCTATTAAGGTATGTAACCGCTCGAAATGCCTGACCGATGGATTGATTGTCGTAAAAACTGACCCGCTTGAAATGGTGGTTTATAATCGTGATGGATCGCAGTCGCCGATGTGTGGAAACGGCATTCGATGTTTTGCACTTTATTGCCTAAATGAGAATATAATACCAAGTGATGTAAAAATATTTGATGTTATGACGGGTGCTGGCGTGATGAAGGTTGAAATCATTAGCACTGAGCCGTTTTTGTGCCGGATTAATCTGGGGAAGCCGATTTTTACTAGCTCGGCGCTTGGGCTAGCTGACATGGGACCCTTCATAAATCGCAGGCTAATGGTCGGTGCTCAGGAAGTGGACATCCACGCTATATTTATGGGGACGATTCACACCGTCATTTTTGTTCCAGAGGCGGCCAGTATGGTCGGTAATCCACTTGGCGAAGCGATTTGTAACCATCCCATATTCACCCAAAAGACGAATGTAAATTTTGTGCAGGTAAAGTCCGAATCAGAGCTCATCATCCGCACCTATGAGCGTGGTGTTGGCTGGACAAAGGCTTGTGGAACTGGATGCGCAGCAAGTTACGTGATTGCCAAATTATTCGGGCATATTTTGGGTGAGGTGAAAGTTCATCTAGAGCAAGGCGACCTCCTATTCACAGGCGACGACGAAATTTTCATGACTGGTTCTGCTCAATGTGAAATGGTAAATGGCGTTGGTGAAATCTAGGATTTCACCACGTCCTTACTATCGCATCAACCGTGGACTCTACGGTTGATGCGGATAAAGATTCTAACAACAAAAGGAGGAGAATAAAATGAATTTAACAGGAAGCATTGTTGCTTTAGTTACACCTTTTAACTCAAATGGAAGTATCAACTACGAAAAAATAGGGGAACTCATCGAGTTTCACATCGAAAATCAGACAGATGGCATCCTCATCCTTGGGACAACAGGGGAAAGCCCGACCATTAGCGCCGAGGAACAAAGAGAAATTGTTCGGCACACGGTTGCTCATGCCAAAGGACGCATCCACATTATGGTCGGCAGTGGTTGCAACAGCACAGCAAAGACTGTCAAAAGGAGCCAAGAATTCGAACAACTCGGCGTCGATTCCCTACTCGTTATCACTCCATATTACAACAAGGCAAACGAAACTGGCATGGTGAAACACTTCGAAGCTGTCGCCAATGCCGTCAACATTCCCATCATCCTCTACAACGTACCAGGCAGAACAGGGTGCTCCATTTCACCATCCGCAATCAAAACGCTCTCAAAACGCCCGCAAATCGCTGGAATCAAAGAGGCCTCAGGCGACATTTCTTACGCCATGACCTTAGCTCCCCACCTATCCGACACCTTCGTTATGTATAGTGGCAATGATGACATCATTGTCCCGCTACTTAGCATCGGCGCCATTGGAGTGATTAGTGTGTGGGCAAACGTCATGCCGCAAGCGGTTCATGACGTCGTCTCTTCCTATTTGAATGGAAATCCGCATAAAAGTCTCGAAATTCAACTTCAAAACCTAGATTTCATCAATGCCCTTTTTGTAGAAGTGAATCCCATTCCCGTGAAATATGTGATGAATGAATTGGGATTTGACGTTGGTATTTTTAGAGCACCATTAGACGAGCCAAGTTTTGAGAATAGAGAAATCTTGCGCACATTAATGGACACACATATACAAAGCGGGTTTTTGACTCGACCGTAGGGAGAGCCATTTGAAAAAAGAGTTGAAAGGGGAAAACCATGGATGTACATAGCATCATCAACTTCATCAAAAATGCAAAGAAAACAACGCCAGTTAAAGCGTATCTGAACACGACAGAAAGAATCGACTTCCCAGAATGTTTGGTATTTGGAACCGATACGAGCCAGATTGTATTTGGAGACTTCGAGCATGTCGAAGCTGTCATTGAGGTGAATAAAGAGAAAGTTATCGACGCTGTTGTCGAAAACGACTGTCGTAACAGCGCTATCCCCTTACTCGACACCAAACGCATAAATGCACGCATCGAGCCTGGTGCCATCATTCGCGACCAAGTTGACATTCACGACAACGCTGTTATCATGATGGG
>JGI990J12352_1000242_pt1 | contig 12902 bp, 9 predicted proteins | sample Intmic4MA4BA4MSA_FD_12352 | JGI IMG/M metagenome (IMG submission 12352) | reverse complement strand
GAGGCGTAACTGGATATAAGGGGTGAAAACTTAGAATTTTAAAGAGGTGAAGCAAGCGATGGGAAAAATTGAGGTTATGGACACACAACTTGCGAATATGATTGCAGCGGGAGAGGTAGTCGAGCGACCTGCGTCTGTCGTAAAGGAGCTTGTTGAAAATTCTATCGATGCCAACGCGTCTAAAATTGAGATTCATTTGCACGATAGCGGCTTACGCCAGATTAAGGTCATTGATAATGGTGATGGAATGGCTGCTGAAGATGTTCACTTAGCATTTAAACGTCATGCAACGAGTAAAGTTCGCACACAGCATGATATTATGAGAATCCAGACCTTAGGTTTCCGTGGCGAGGCGCTTCCATCAATTGCATCGGTTGCCGATGTCCGCGTATCGACCTCAGATGGCGCGAGTACTGGAACTTATCTTAATATCAAAGCAGGTAAAGTTTTAACCAACGAGCCAGGAGCGCTCCGAAAAGGCACTGAGATGGAGGTCAATCACCTATTTTTCAACACTCCTGCCCGTTTGAAGCATGTGAAATCGCTTAATACAGAACTTGCCCACATTACGGATTATGTGAATAGAACGGCGCTCGCCCGTCCTGATATTGCTTTTGAACTTCATAATAATGGCCGTCAGCTCTTTAAGAGCAGCGGTCGAAATGATTTGCATAGCGTTATTGCTGCTATATATGGGTTTGACATGGCTAAAAAGATGAATAGTTTTGAATCACAGGATGATGATTTCAAAATTTCAGGTCTCATTAGTAATCCAAGTATTCATCGTGCTTCAAGGAATTATATCACCATTATTGTGAATAATCGACCAGTTAAGAATTTTGAAATTGTGCGAATAATTTTAAATGCCTATCACACATTTTTGCCAAAGGATAAATATCCAATTGTTACGCTAAATATTAATCTCGACCCATTGCTTGTGGATGTCAATGTGCATCCTGCTAAGTTAGAAGTTCGATTTTCTAAGGAAGAAGCGTTAAAGTCATTTATTTATACTGAAATCCAAAAAACATTGAAGGATATTATGTATGTCCCAACACCGACACTCAGTAAGCCGATTCCAAAGAAAGAATCTTATACACAGCAAATACTTTCTGACGCAACATCTTCTGGGGCGGAAAGTACTTACACACAAAAAAAGCTTTCTAATGCGCACCTTGACAATCGCTTTGAAGTGAGGGAAGGGCGTCAAACTTACGGGGTAAATTCAGCTACTCTGGCGAACTCGTCCCAGGATGTCAATGGGCAAAGAGAGGATAACGTTAAATATACCTATCCAATTCCTAAGCCATCACAAGGAAATATATCGCAGGGGGGTGACCTTTCTCCTAAGCAACCCTATTATCGCGAGTTGGACTCTAACGAGCGAGTGAACCAAGATGTCGGGAACTCAGCTCCAACACCTGAAACGATGCAAGAAAATCCACACTATGCTAATCAGGAAAACTTGGAGATAAGTATCCCGACACCATCCAAAAAAAGCGCCTTGGAACTCTACTATATCGGACAATTGCATGGGACGTACTTACTTGCGCAAAATGAAGAAGGATTGTTTCTGATTGACCAGCATGCGGCGATGGAACGGGTTGAGTATGAGAAAAATTATCCATTGTTGGGGAATGCGGCGGCGGATTCGATGGAATTGTTGGTGCCTTTGACATTGACGTATCCAGCTAAAGAATTGTTGATGCTTCGGGAAAAATTGGATTATTTGGCAGTTTTTGGGTTCGATGTCGAGGAATTTGGATCGAATGATTTGGTCGTGCGCAGTGTGCCGGTTTGGGCGGCGAAGGATGCCAAGGCAATTGTGGAAACTTTGGTGGAGCAGCTGCTTCGTGGGGGTGAGGCCAACATTGCGAAATTGCGCGAAGCCGTGGCGATTACGATGAGTTGTAAGGGCTCGATCAAGGCCAATCAGTACATCAATGAGCACGAAATCCAGAAGTTGCTTGAAAACTTGTGCAAATGCGAGCAGCCCTACACATGTCCACACGGACGCCCGATTATAGTGAAAATGACGAAATATGAGATTGAGCGCCTGTTTAAGCGTGCGTAAGGGAAGGCTTCGAATGGCGCAAGTGGCCGAGCGGCTCACTGCGTTTTTAGCGCCATCACAGACGTTGGAATCTCATCCAACATCTGTGGATATAGAATTTAGTGAGGATAGAATGATGGCATATTTTAAGTATGGGGAAAAAGAACTCAATTATTTAAAGGAGTGCGACCCTTTGTTAGGGGTTGTTATTGGTGAAGTTGGATTTATTGAAAGAAGTGTTGAACCAGACGTGTTCAGGTCGCTTATTTCAAGTATTATTAGCCAGCAAATTTCAACGAAGGCAGCTGTGACAGTGTTGGGGCGACTTGAAGATTTGCTGTCAGATATGACTGCTTTGAACCTTGGCGCACTTGATATTGAGGCGATTAAAGGTTGTGGTATGTCACTTCGAAAAGCTGGATACATCAAGGGGATTTGCGACGCTGTTTTGAGTGGTGACCTAGACCTTGAAAGCTTGAAAAAGTTATCCGATGAAGAGGTTATAAATGAATTGATCAAGTTGAATGGAATTGGCGTTTGGAGCGCCGAAATGCTCATGATTTTCGCATTCGAGCGCCCCAATGTCCTTAGCTACGGCGATTTAATTATCAAAAAAGGCATCATGAAACTCCACGGACTTGGAGAGCTTTCGAAGAAAGATTTCGAGAAATATCGAGAACTGTACACGCCTTATGGAAGTATCGCCTCACTATATTTATGGCATATTGGGAATTCAGGCTAAATATGATGTGTTAATTAACTGGGTGCGAACCAGAAGTGAACATGAAATTCCTAATAGGTTCGCACCTGGAAAATGCCTACAATTTGATAGGAATCACCAAGTTGTAGAATGAATTCACTTTGAAATACGATTTTAGTATAAATTATCACTTTGAAAGGGTTATTTATGCCTAAAATCGCTTCACGTCTCGTAAGAGACGTGTGGATTGAAATAGGTTATGGAAACTGATTATGCCGAATTAATTAAGTCACGTCTCGTAAGAGACGTGTGGATTGAAATTCACCAAAGCCCTGGAAGATGTCGAAACAGGAGTGTCACGTCTCGTAAGAGACGTGTGGATTGAAATTTAAATGCATCTTTGGCTTTTAATTTCCTTAGCTTGGTCACGTCTCGTAAGAGACGTGTGGATTGAAATCATCTCATAAACCTCGGAGTTTTTAAACCACACCTGTCACGTCTCGTAAGAGACGTGTGGATTGAAATTTGATACCTTCGGAGAATGGACTGCGACCCAACGTCACGTCTCGTAAGAGACGTGTGGATTGAAATTCTAACGGTACATGGTCATCATGGGTTTTGTTGAAGTCACGTCTCGTAAGAGACGTGTGGATTGAAATCATCAATACCTTTTGTGTCTTTTCCGAGGGCTTGTGTCACGTCTCGTAAGAGACGTGTGGATTGAAATTGCCCTTGGGCAGAAACGTCGAAAGCACGATAAGTCACGTCTCGTAAGAGACGTGTGGATTGAAATCAGTCTCAAAATTATGTTTTGAATCCCTCTTTCTGTCACGTCTCGTAAGAGACGTGTGGATTGAAATTCAACAATAATTTAAATATTTTAAATGAAAAGGTCACGTCTCGTAAGAGACGTGTGGATTGAAATTTTTAATACGTGTATACGGTATTTAAACCTTTCGTCACGTCTCGTAAGAGACGTGTGGATTGAAATCTACGTTCGGCTGCTGCTGTTGATTGAATTCCAACAGTCACGTCTCGTAAGAGACGTGTGGATTGAAATTAGTTTTGCGATGAGGTCACTGTGTATTCCGCTCGTGTCACGTCTCGTAAGAGACGTGTGGATTGAAATAAAATCTTTGATGCTTTCAACTAGGATTTCATATGTCACGTCTCGTAAGAGACGTGTGGATTGAAATTTCGACGTAGTGGAAGCCTAGCGCGGATTTCAGCGTCACGTCTCGTAAGAGACGTGTGGATTGAAATTTGACCAGACTTTGATTCATCCACTTAGCAACTTGTCACGTCTCGTAAGAGACGTGTGGATTGAAATATCTTGTATCGGCGCTTCTCCTTGCGTTGTAGGTTCGTCACGTCTCGTAAGAGACGTGTGGATTGAAATATTTGGGCGGTAGTTGTCGGAGGGATCATGCTCAGTCACGTCTCGTAAGAGACGTGTGGATTGAAATCTCAATCGCATTACCTTGTTCATCCTCCATGCGAGTCACGTCTCGTAAGAGACGTGTGGATTGAAATAGGGTCGTTGTTGGGTCTGTACAAACCTTGCAGAGGTCACGTCTCGTAAGAGACGTGTGGATTGAAATACGATTTTTCATGGGATGGTGACCCTGCTTTTATGTCACGTCTCGTAAGAGACGTGTGGATTGAAATGATGTCCTGATCGTCGTTGCGATATATGGCGTACGTCACGTCTCGTAAGAGACGTGTGGATTGAAATCTTTTGATTGGGCGGACTTCCAATTTTACGTTGGTCACGTCTCGTAAGAGACGTGTGGATTGAAATTGGAAGTTTCGACAAAAGCCCTCGCCCACTCACGGGTCACGTCTCGTAAGAGACGTGTGGATTGAAATTCCTCTATTGTACCAAAATTAGAGGAGTGAAGTCGTCACGTCTCGTAAGAGACGTGTGGATTGAAATTTTTTCTTGGTATCAGCTAAAAGCTTATCAACTGTCACGTCTCGTAAGAGACGTGTGGATTGAAATACGGTTGTTATGCCTGATTCTCACTCTAATATCGTCACGTCTCGTAAGAGACGTGTGGATTGAAATATCTAAAAAAGAGCATGCTGCATATGTCGCTAACCGTCACGTCTCGTAAGAGACGTGTGGATTGAAATTTCCGAGCGTTGTTGCTGGCGTTAAAATTACTTGTCACGTCTCGTAAGAGACGTGTGGATTGAAATAATTGCTCCATCTTCTGTATCCTCCTCTTTTGCCAAGTCACGTCTCGTAAGAGACGTGTGGATTGAAATGATATTTCAGTTGAATCCTCATTACATCCGTTTATAGTCACGTCTCGTAAGAGACGTGTGGATTGAAATCTCACTCTGTCAACATCACGTCTGGCAACTGGTGTCACGTCTCGTAAGAGACGTGTGGATTGAAATATCACAGGAAATATGACGCTCGATCGAGCCATAGAGGTCACGTCTCGTAAGAGACGTGTGGATTGAAATACGTAGCCAAGTAAACATCCTATTTTGACCCATGTCACGTCTCGTAAGAGACGTGTGGATTGAAATACCGTCATCATCCAATTTACCTAAAAGAGCTCTGTCACGTCTCGTAAGAGACGTGTGGATTGAAATTTGACTACGGCATCAGATACAGATTGGTAGACGAGTCACGTCTCGTAAGAGACGTGTGGATTGAAATCACATATTCATCAGCGGACTAAATGCTTGCAACGTCACGTCTCGTAAGAGACGTGTGGATTGAAATGTTTAATTGTTTGATTATGTTAATGGTTTTAGTGGTCACGTCTCGTAAGAGAAATGTGGACTGAAATAGGAATGGGTCAATGTTTTCTCCTTGCGGTGATGGTCACGTCTTGTGTAGATACATTGCTAGTATAGTCGGCTCAATTTCTAATAAATAGCCCTTTAATACGAGATGTCGGGCTGATACGTTTGTGTCGAGTTCGATGTTTTCGCCATTTGGGGCTGATTTACTCCTTAACATCATTTTCAAATTATGGTAAGATAAAAGCAATTGAAATCAGGGCGAAAGGGTGTAGAGAATGGAAATGTCGAGCGAATTGTTGAAAATGTGTCCAAATGTGAGCCTTCTATGTTTTACGTTTGAGGTTAGTGTGGGGGATGGGAGTCCAGAATTATGGGCTCAAATTAATAATGTTCAAATTCCAAAATTGGAGGCTGATTATGTAACCGACACACTCAGCACACATCCACAAATCAAGTCGGCACGCGTGGCATATAAGGCAACGGGTAAGGATCCAGCGCGTTACCGAGTTTCAAGTGAGGCGTTGATGCGTAGGGTGCTCCAAGGCAAAGGGCTCTACCGCGTGAACAATGTTGTAGACTGCAACAATCTAATCTCCATCCAAACAGGGCTCTCGTGCGGACTATATAACCTTGATGAGATAAAGGACGAGGTTATTTTCCGCATCGGCAAAGCAGACGAAGATTACGAGGGAATCGGGAGAGGCAAGCTCAATATCGAAGGACTCCCCGTATTTGCAGATGCCAAAGGCGCCTTCGGGAGTCCAACTAGCGACAGTGTGCGCACGATGATAACAGATGATGCGAAAAGGGTCATGCTGGTCATGATTTCATTTTCAGGCGTAGATATTCTAAACGAGTACGGCGACATTGCCCAAGGACATCTGAAAAAATACCTAGACGCTCAAAACATCCAAAAAAGCCTGATCCGGAGTGACATATGAGCGACCTAATTTGTATCGTTGGCCCGACAGCTGTTGGTAAAACGAAACTAAGTATCGAACTCGCTAAATCGCTAAACGGTGAAATCATCAACGGCGATGCCATGCAAATTTATCGTGGACTCGATATCGGCACCGCAAAAATAACCCCCGCCGAAATGGATGGCATCCCACATCACCTAATTGACGAGAAAAATCCCGCCGAAACGTATTCAGTCGCAGAATTTCAAACCGCTGTTAGGCAAAAAATTGAAGACATTAAATCCCGCAAAAAGCTGCCCATCTTAGTTGGCGGAACTGGACTCTATGTAAAAAGTGTGCTCTATGACTATGAATTCGGCGACGCACCAGGCGATGGGCAGTCCAAAACCATCTCAAATGAAAACGATGCTTTAAACAACGAAGAACTCCATGCCAAATTGATGGCGATTGACCCAGAAGAAGCTCAAAATTTACATCCTAATAATAGACGGCGTGTCCTACGAGCGTTAGAGATCTTTGAAACTTCTGGCGTAAGAAAGTCGGCAACTATCGCCAAGCAGGAGCGCAAGCTCTTATATGACGTGCAATTGATAGGCTTGACTGATGAGCGCAAGGCGCTTTACGCACGTATAAATGCGCGGGTTGATACGATGATTAAAGCGGGATTAGTAGACGAAGTTAGAAGCTTGTATGAGCTGAACATTCCTAGAAATGCGCAGTCTGTGCAAGCAATTGGTTATAAAGAATTGTACGCCTATTTTGATGGCGAAACTTCACGTGAGGCTGCTATCGAACTTATCAAACGCAATTCCAGACGATTAGCGAAACGCCAATATACGTGGTTTCGTAACCAGATGGACGTGACGTGGTTTCATGTAGATGTAGATCATTTTGGGCAGACTGTATCTGCGATAAGCAAAACTTTTGATTAAAATTTTGATCATATATCACATAAAATGTGTTATAATATTTTCTAGTGTACGAATTGTGAACAAGTAATGCTGTCCTATTGAGACTGACGCAAAATAGGATTTTAAAAATCAAAAATGGAGAAATTTGACTTATTTTCATGAAAAAATAATCATAATGGGCATACTTTTCCCGTTTTATACCCTTTTGGATTTTGATTTTTCTATTCTGTGTCAGCCCCCTTATAAGCTTTCAAAGTATAGTAGTGTCCCGTCAAGCTAGAAATCATAAAATTTGCGTTTTTTTCACCATCATACGAGGAATCGACGATGCGGATTACCAAGAAGGTACGTGAGGAGGAGCTAACGAAGTATGATGGCAAAATTCCCTGAAAATTTATACAATTCTTAACCTGATGGAACAGTAGAAATATAAGCCTACCAAGTATAAGGGATAGCCGCCCGCTTGTACCGAGACCTTAGATTCGAAATGGTAACATAAGGGTTAAGCGTAGGTTAGGGAACAAACGAGCCAAAATGGAGACGTGAAGTGATTGAGTCCCGAAATAATTATATCAGTTGAAGATGCTGATATGCTATTTGACATAGCAAGCAATATCCCTTAATCAAATAGACCATCAAGTCGCAAAACTGTAACAAAGGCGAGATTTAAGGGAATCTTCTAGGGTCTTAGAATTTGGCGAGTTTGACGAAGCAATACGTTAGAGAGAACAGTTGAGAACCTACAGTGTCTAACAAAGTTAGTACGCGAACTCAAGTGAGGGAACGAGCAAGACAGGCGGAAGCTCTGTAGGTAGTCCGACCAACTCATAATACCAAAGAAACCATGCGCGTGCAGATGGAGGGAAGGGGTTGGCACTTTGTAGCTCTAGCTAAGCGAAAGAACCATACGAACCAGAGATTCGAGTAAAATGGGAAACGAACAGGCTAGAATAAGATATGACATCGGCAAAGTGGAATACAACAGAAGAAATTTGCAATAGTTGCTGAGCGATGAATAGTAGGCACATTGAATGCCTTTTTTCAGCCAGAAGCGGATGGGAGTCCCAGATGCTTCTAAATAATTATATGGAGGTATATATTTATGTTGACATCTGAAAAGATGGAGCGATTAAATCTACTTGCAAAGAAGAAAAAACTTGGCGAACTTAGCGACGAAGAAGCGAGGGAGCAACAAGCCCTTAGAACAGAGTATTTAAAAAATTTTAGAACGGGGATGCGTGAGACAATTGAAAATGTGACGGTGATTGATCCGAATGGGGAAGATGTGACGCCCGAGGGGGTCAAGCGCTTGCGGAATGGTAAAACGATTCACTAATTGGAAGACTTGTGCAGTAATTCGCAAATTATTTATTGAAAAACGAAGCGAAAAGGTGTATGATATTAGGTAAGAAAGTTCAGGAGGTTTTACAATGAGTAATGTTTCACAATCAGCGATTAACGCTATTAGAACACTAGGTATTGATGCGATCAACAAGGCGAATTCTGGGCATCCAGGTGTCGTTTTAGGGGCAGCACCAATGGCATATTCACTATTTGCAAATCATTTGAATGCTAATCCAAAGAACAGCACATGGTTTAACCGTGACCGCTTTGTGCTAGCAGCAGGACATGGTTCAATGTTGCTTTACTCATTACTACACCTATCTGGGTATAACGTTAGTATGGATGATATTAAGCAATTCCGTCAATTAGATTCAAAGACGCCAGGTCATCCAGAATTTGGTCACACTGATGGCGTTGATGCAACCAGTGGACCACTCGGGCAAGGAATCCCAATGGCAATCGGATTTGCGATGGCTGAAAAGTTCCTAGCAACGCGCTACAATAAGGAAAAATATAACCTTGTTGATCACTACAGCTTCGCATTATGTGGCGATGGCGACTTGATGGAAGGTGTGACATCTGAAGCTTCATCACTGGCTGGTCATCTTGGACTTGGGAAAGTCGTCGTGCTTTATGATTCAAACGATATTTGCTTGGATGGCGACCTGTCGATGAGTTTTTCTGAGGATGTTTTAAAGCGTTACGAGTCTTACGGATGGCACGTTTCACGTGTTGAGGACGGGACAGATGCCGAGGCTGTTAGTAAGGCAATCGAAGCGGCGAAAGCTGAAACTTCAAAGCCGTCATTAATAGAAATAAAGACCGTCATCGGATACGGATCTAAGAATGCTGGAACAAGCAAGACGCATGGTGCACCACTCGGAGAAGAAGATGGAACTCATGCAAAGTCTCAATATAACTGGGAGCATGCACCATTTGAAGTGCCAGCTGAAATCTATGAGCATTTTGCGACAACAATCGGTGCTCGTGGAGCAAGCATGGAGCAAGCATGGAATACATTACGCGATGGATATGCAAAAGATTATCCAGAGCTTGCTGCTGAATTTGAAAAAGCAATCAGTGGTGAATTAGTGGTTGACTTAGCAGATGTTATGCCTAAATATGAAGCCGGACATTCGCAAGCAACACGTGATTCAAATAACGATGCTATCAATGCCTTGGCAACGGCACTTCCTACTTTCTTAGGCGGGTCGGCTGATTTAGCAGGTTCAAATAAAACAACGATTAAAGACGCTGGAGACTTCCTACAAAACACACCAGAAGGACGCAACATCAACTTTGGTGTACGTGAATTTGGAATGGCGTCAATTCTAAACGGTATGGCACTACACGGTGGCGTTAAAGTATTTGGTGCAACATTCTTCGTATTCTCAGACTACCTAAAGCCAGCTATGCGTATGGCATCATTAATGGGGCTTCCTGTTACTTACGTTTTGACGCACGATTCAATCGCTGTTGGTGAAGATGGGCCGACGCATGAGCCGATTGAACAATTAGCGATGTTACGCACAATTCCAAACATGTCAGTTATCCGCCCAGCAGATGCAAACGAAACATCAGCAGCATGGAGACTTGCTGTAGAATCTAAAAACACGCCAACATCACTAGTCCTAACACGTCAAAACCTAACTGTTATGCCTGGTTCATCATATGAAGGTGTGAAAAAAGGTGCTTACGTAATCAGCGAAGCTGGTGGCGACCTTGATGGAATTATTATCGCAACAGGTTCAGAAGTAAACCTAGCAGTAGATGCACAAGAGAAATTAGCAGCCGAAGGTGTACATGTGCGCGTAGTAAGCATGCCATCAATGGATCTATTCGACAAGCAATCGAACGCTTACAAAGAAGAAGTCTTACCAAAAGCTATCACAAAGCGTTTGAGCCTAGAAATGGGTGCAACTTACGGATGGCATAAATATGTTGGGCTTGAAGGCGTAGCATTTGGTATAGATAAATTCGGAGCCTCAGCACCAGCTAACGTTATTATCCCAGAATATGGATTCACGACTGAGAACATCGTCAACGTTTACAAAGGAATCTAATTCTCTAATGGCGCCAGCCGAAAAATTTTCGGCTGGCGTCTAGGGGAATTCGCGATGAAAAATATCGGGCTTTGGGTTCAAAAAAACCGTGAAATATGGTAAAATAAGAATAACGAGAAGGCGCCCAATCATAACGAGAAGGCGCCTTACTAACAGGAAAGTAGTTAGTGAAATAGCATTTTTAAGCGCACTTCTAGTCATTTTGGAGGTGCTTTTTTGATGGATAAGAATAAAAAAAGGAAATTGCGGACAGGAATCGTCGCAGCGTTGCTGATGTTGTTGATACTGCTGACAGGAACATATGCATGGACGCAGTTTAACAATGTTGGATTTAATGCGCTGGATGTTGGAACGAATTTTGGTGGACGTTTTCACGATCATTTCGTGTGGGAAAATGGGTCAGAAGGTTTCGGTGAAGGAACCCATAACAAGGACTTGTTTGCGGAGAACTTTGGAGAAAATAGGGTTTTTGTAAGAGCAAGATTGAGAGAATTTATGACAACAGGTGGTGTGCCAATTATAGCAGGGACGACGGTTGATAATCCGCTAGGGACAGGTGTTGAGGGAGTGGAATGGCCGATCTATGTATCAGAGTCTGATAATCCACATACAAGACGAGTAGATTCATTAACAGCAAGGTTTGGGAGAAATGGAATAGACTGGAATTTGGGACATCATAACGATAAAGTATTTATGCCGACGTTCAATCATGCCGAATTTAATGTAGAAGGGGCTCATATAGATGGATCAGTGCCGCCATTATTTGAGTGTGTAAATGCGTTTGAGATGATAGAGGCAACAGGAATGGCAGTAGATGGACATACATTTGATATAACAGCGCAAGAAGATGCCCGAGACATCCTGGCTAACGGAAATCAAACAGGACCAGGATTAATGGGGCATGCGGATTCAGAAATTACGGCTTCAACAGATGAACACGGAGAACATGATCATTGGGAAGTAGGAGATGCCCTGTCATCGCCCAGACTGATTGTAGATGAATATGGCGTTTTACGAGCTATCAATGATCCAGATACAAATGAACCATTCGTACATATAGCCAGACCTACACTGTCGCCAGAAAACCCAACAAGAGATGATGTAACACTAACGCATCCAGTAACAAATGGCGTGATGACGATGCAACAGTGGAGACAGCTCGGAATACCAAGAGGAAATTTCTGGGTATTAGATACAGATGGATGGTTCTACTGGGCAAGTCCATTGCTAACAGAACAAGCAACATCACTCTTACTGGATGAAATTACAGTAAAAGATATACGAGACGAAGGAATAGAATATGTCATCAATGTAGAAGCGCAATTCACAAACCGGACAAACATAGATGAAAATCCAGAATTTGATGATATGACAGAAGATGCGATAGATTTATGGTTAATGAGTCCATGGATCCCAGATGTAGCGCATGAAACATTTACAGTAGAAGGTAGCGATACAGTATGGCGCGTCTTGCTCCCAGATGATGGGTATGGAAATGCATTGATAATAACAGAATACGTACATGGACCTGCGGTATCTTTTAGTGCAGCGCCTCCTTATTTTAGGGCGTTTGAAGGATCAAATTTGCAGACAGTGATGAATGAATGGTTCAATAATACAGATAACGTAGGAGCCCAAATAAGAACTGCAGCATTGAATTATGAGTTTCAGGATACGAGTGGAAATGTAGTGCAAAGGACAGCAACAATAGTAGATGGAACAGGCTCAGGAATAGAGACTGATATGATAGTAACAGACGGTAATGTTACAGATGTTGTTGGCGGATGGTATGCCAATGATAGTGCCATAGCGCAATGGAGACTTTCGGCAAATCCAGATATGCGTCGAGCAATGACACGTCCAGCAGGAAATCCAGGAAGTGGTCAACTATTTCCATTAAGTGTAACAGAAGTTCAGGGATATCTGGGTGAAACAAATGCAGATAGAGTGACAACATTAGTTAATACAACAACATCGGCAAATTGGTGGTTGCGTTCGTCTGGTACTCACGCTGGTAATCCGATACGTCGTATTGGACCTGGCGGTCAAATACAGGGTAGTGTCGTTGCCCCGTCTGCTACCCAAGGATTCGATTCTGGTAGCATGGCTCATGGCTCGGTAGGGATTCGCCCTGCCCTTTGGATTAGC
>JGI990J12352_1000241_pt1 | contig 12919 bp, 11 predicted proteins | sample Intmic4MA4BA4MSA_FD_12352 | JGI IMG/M metagenome (IMG submission 12352) | reverse complement strand
TCGATAATGTTTTTGCGGAGCTATGCTCCGCTTAGGTAAATACCCCGCCCGTAGGGGAAAACTTCCGAGGGAAGTTTTAGGGCTCTGCCCCGGGGAAATTTATTTGTCAATGTTGTCGGTGGGATGCTTGGATTTGGGTTATTTGCAACTATTAATCATATGTTTATTAACCGAATATGGTGGAAAAAGGTGAAAGGAGTGGTCTGAATGTACATAATCGATAATCAATCACGGCAGGCAGTCTATGAGCAGATTGTCCAGCAAGTTGAGAAGTATGTTTTGTCGGGGATTTTGACCAGTGGTGATAAGATGCCCTCGGTACGGAAGTTGTCGCTGGAACTCAATGTCAATCCGAATACGGTGCAGCGAGCGTACACGGAGCTTGAGCGGAGTGGGGTGCTCGTTACGGCGCCGGGTCGGGGTGCTTTTGTATCAGATTCTGGTTCGACCGTTTTAAAGGCAGTGCGAAAGCGGGAATCGTTGGAGGAACTAGATCGGGTACTAATGGAACTCAAGGTATCGGCGGTCGAAAAGCAAAAGATTTTAGAAATTGTTGAGCGGGTATACGCAGGAGGTAATGGCGATGATTAAGATTGATAATGTGACGAAAAATTTGGACGATTATGTAGCTTTGGCGGGTCTGTCGTGTGAAATTCCGAAGGGCAGTGTGTTTGGATTGATTGGTTCAAATGGGGCGGGAAAGTCGACATTGTTACGGGCGATTATGGGGGTTTATCAGGTTAATGAGGGTTTGATTACGATTGAGGGTGAACCGACGTTTGAAAATCCAATGGCAAAGGGACGGATGATGTACGTTCCTGATGAGTTGTATTTTGTGCCAGGGGCAAATATGTGGCGGATGAAGGATTTGTATCGGTCGATTTATCCAAGTTTTGATCAAGAACGCTTTAAGCGATTGACGAACGTTTTTGAACTTAATCCAGTGGAGAATTTGAATAAGTTTTCCAAGGGAATGAAGCGCCAAGTAGCGATTATTTTGGCGTTGTCGACGCGCGCGGATTATTTGTTTTTTGATGAAACTTTTGATGGGCTTGACCCGGTTAAGCGAAATCTGGTGCGAAATCTTATTGCTGAGGATACGATTGATAATGGTTCAACGGTGATTATTACGTCGCACAGTTTACGGGAGCTTGAAGATACTTGCGACCAGTTGGCGTTGCTTCATGACGGAAAAATTGTGTTTGAGTCGGATGTACAAAATTTGAAGACAACATTGTTTAAAGTGCAGATTGCGTTTTTAGAGGATTACGACGAGCTGAAATTTGCCGGCATTGATGTTGTTAGCTTTACGAAACACGGGTCGGTAGCAAATTTTATTGTTCGGGGCGAGCGAGAGGAAACTTATACGCAACTATCGTTAATGAACCCAGCATTGCTCGAAATTTTACCATTATCACTTGAAGAAGTGTTTATTCATGAAATGGCGAGTGTTGGTTATTCGTTTGCGGATATTGTTGGAGGTGAGGATCATGTTTAATTTTGGCTTGTATAAAGAGGGACTGCGCCGTACGAAAGTTTTCGGTGTGATGGTGTTAGCGATTATGTTGATTGGCGCAATTTTGGTGCCGGTGGTACAACTTTATCATCATCATTATCGGTTACGAGTGAATCTGAATTGGTTGAACCCGATTTTAACCATTGATGGGCTTGTAGTTGTTCCAATAATGGCGATTACAGCAATTATTGCAACGCCGCTGGTTATCTTGAGTATGTTCTCATGGTTAAATAATCGTAATAGTAGTGATTTTTACCACGCAATTCCCCATAAACGAGAAACATTATTCACCTCATTTTTAGTTGCAGCTTTAACGTGGACAGTTGGCGCTATGTGGGTCACATCAGCGATTGCCACGATTATCTATGCGGTTAATCCACATACAAACATTTATTTTGACTCGATTTTAATTGTTTTATTAGGATTTACCGCTGTAATTGGACTAATTACTGGCGGCGTTGCATTAGCGATGACCTTTACTGGAACCGTCTTTTCTAATATTGCAACCTCAATTTTGATTTTGTTTTTCCCTCGTGGAATGATGGCGTTTTATACGGCAATTGTTGCGGATGGTGCTGGTATCATCTCAGCAACGGACTTCGGAATGATTAGTGATCACAGTCGGAACTTAATCTTTATTATTACGACCAGCGGTTCAGGTACTTTAGAGGAACGAATTATCCACGGATTGCTTTACACCAGTGTTTTAGCGATCGGATATTTACTCACAGCACGATATCTATTCAAAAAACGTCATAGCGAAGTTGCTACTCATGCTGGTACGAAATGGTCACAATCAATCACGCGTGTAATCGTCGCCTTTATCATCACAATCCCCGTTCTAGCGATGATCCTGGCGGAAGGGATTCGTTTTGTTGAACCGTTGGCATTAATTGTTCTAGGAGCGATTACCATCATTACTTATTATGCTTATGAGTTTATAACCGCTCGGAAAGTACCATCATTATTGCACGCATCAAAGGGACTCGGGATGGTTCTCGTTTTGAATCTATTATTCATCGGTGCGGTTACAATTAATATAAACATGATTCTACGTGAAGTTGATTCGACCCGTGTTACAAGTGTACAACTCGAAGCTCCAGCTTTTGCACGGTGGACAAGTTATGCATATTTCCATCAGTACCAATTAGAAATCACTGATTTAGAATCAGTCACGCTTTTAGCAGAAATACTTAATGAACAAATTGAACTTCGTCGTCATGAAAGACGTTTTAACAATTGGCACTGGTGGTCACAGACTGTGCGGTTAACTTTTACCATGGAAAATGGTCGGACAATCACTCGTAATTTGCGAATTCAAATCTCAGACAGTGGTGACGATCCTTTACAAAACTTCTTTCGTAACTACGAGCCATATCTTGCAACTTATTTACTTGTGCCAGAACAATTTGAAACAGTTGACTCATGGTATGGGTTAACACCATCACATTATGAACATATTTTAGTAGTTTTAAGAGAAGAACTACAAACAGTTGACATTGACCAGTGGTATGAATTCGTTGGACGTTTTTCGATTGTTCATGAAGAATGGATTTACGATTACGAAACTGGTGAATGGATTGACCTGTGGCAACAATTTTTTGATGAAACTTTCGTTGAAATCAATATCTTTGGCGAACTGGATGGTCAGCGTTTTTGGAGTGTTTTTCCATTGACGGAACGACTAACACCAAGAACGTTAGCGTTATATCGATATTATTTTGGAAATTACTTCTTACGGGATAATTACTATATTGAATAATGGTGCTTTGAATTTCCAGAAATTGGAAGTAACTAGTGGAATTTCCAATGGCATACCCCCAAAACGGGATTCACGAAGAAGTTGAAGAAATTCGTTTTGTTAATCAGTATTTAGGATAAATATTAAGGAAATTTTAAGAAACTTACCCGAATTTTCTTAAGATTGTTTTGGTAAGATGTAAAAGTCAGTAACTTGAACTCCCGAGAAATTATGAAACTCGACCTTTTCTCGGGAGTTTACTGCGACAAAGGGTCTAAATTCTGAATTTACCCAAATATATCTAAAATTAAATGGACAGAATGTTGTTGTGTGAATTTAATCGAAAAATAAAGAATGAAAATCACCGTTTTTTCGGGATTTCCAGTTAAGTGGTTAAAAAGGAAGGGGTTTTAGTAGTGTTAGAAATTAGAAACCTAACGAAGAAGTATGGACGACGCCTGATTTTAGATGATGTTTCGATGACATTCAAACGAGGTGAAGTTACGTGTTTGCTCGGTTTGAATGGCGTTGGGAAAAGTACAACGATGAAAGCAATTATGCAAATGATTCCAGTTAATGATGGTGAATTTTTGCTTGATGGTGAACCGATTACGAGCAAAAATATCGACCGCATTGCATATGTGCCAGATTTGCCGATTTATAATATGGTGCTGACGTGTGATCAAAATTTGCAAATCGCCGAAGAATTATATGACGGTTTTAAGATGAGGAAAGCGGAGCGGTTAATTGAATTTTTGAAATTACCGCGGCAGAAAAAGCTGCTGGAATTGTCGAAAGGGAATTTGGCTCGCTTTAATTTGATTGTCGGACTTTGCCAACGAGCTGATATTGTGTTACTAGATGAACCGTTTAGCGGGATTGATGTTTTTACCCGTGAAACCTTTATTGCGGCAATGAAATCGGAATTTATTGAGCCTGATCAAACCGTTATTTTAACGACCCATGAAATCGGTGAAGTGCAAGACATTGCTGATACAGTGATTTTGCTTGAAGATGGGGTGATTTTTAAAACATTTAGTAAAGAAGATGCGTTGGCTGAAGGCTTATCAATTGTTGACAAAATGCGCACATTGTATCAAGGAGGTGGGCAGATATGAAAAAATTCCTCACATTATTAGAAATTGACTTCCGCGGAATATTAGGCATCATTATCGGTTTCTTCGGGGCAGTAACCGTGTTATCAATGTTGGCATTTTGGGGTTCATCTTCAAATGCTAATGCATGGCTGAGTCAAATGATTATTCAAAGTGGGATGACCGTTGCCCAATATGTGGAGCAAAATGGCTATTTTACATTAATGCATGTCATGGAGTTACATTATGCGATTTTCATTTTCTTATTTTTCGGGCTCATCGGAGCAACTAGTCTTTGGGTTTGGAACCGTGAATGGGCTGGAAAATCAAAGGGGATTTATTTCTTACTGTCTTTAAAAGGTTCACGATTACGTATTTTAGCTACTAAAACAATGGTCATCATTGTAACATCGTGGCTTTATTACGGATTAATAATTGTCAACTTATTTATTGGCGAATTCATGATGAACTGGATTTTTACCGATGGTTTAGTTGGAAATGATCTTGTCACGGAGTATCTCCGTTTGGCAACCCAACCGCTTAATATCATTGCTCCTGATACGCTTGGAAGTTTGGTACATATGACATTATTCACTGTTGCGGTTTTCTTGACGATGACGGTGTGGATTCTGTTAATTAAGAGTTTCCGCTTGAAAGGTGGTCTGGTTGGCTTGGCTTATTCCGCAGCGATGATGGCAATCTATATCTACACCCATTTTGTATTATGGCTCTTTGCCGACGAGCGTATCTTTGTCGAGTGGGGATTCCTGTTCGGCTCGATTACAATCAGTTTCGGGATTAGCTGGTGGCTATTAAATAAAAAAATTAGCGTATAAGGAGGCGATGACAATGAAGAAAACATTTACAATAACATTTATGACTTTAGCAACCGTTTCAGTTGTCGCTTTACTCATGATGCGCAACAATCAAATTGAGTTAAACAACGATTTTAGCATTGAAACCGTGTACGGGGACGAGCGAATTATTAACGAAATTCTGGAAATTTCTGCTATTCGTAATACCGGTCGTGGCTTTCAACGAATCGTTCTAACAGCTGGGACGCCAGAAATTACTGATACGAACTTTGACCCACTTCGCCATTTAGATGAACGCCAGTTGGAACACAGGGAATTTTATCGAGGAACGCACCGTTGGCAACGAGAGAACCCACACACAACACAAAACTTTCATATTATGATTATTGATAATTGGCCAAACGCAACAACAATTAACGTGCTGGATTTACGAACTGGGGCGGTTGTACGCGCTGAAAATACCACCAATCGCCACGCTTTTGGCAGTATGTATTGGTGGGGGGCATCACAACGATTTATTGAACACGATGGCGATTTATATATCGTTGTGACCGCTGATAACGAACCACGAGCACGTTTTTACACGATTGATTGGTCAAGCGCAAGCATTATTTATCGTTTTAGTATTGAAGATACAAGTGAAAATCCAGGGACTTGGTTACAAACAGCTAATAATCTTTATTTCTACGAAAATGGAGCATGGATTGAACATCACGATGCTAATTTTTGGTGGAGTGAACACATCGAAGTTCCAAGCGAAGTAACTGGTGGATTTGACCCAGAAACTGGTATTGACACTTTGACAGCTAGTGGGCGTCGTTTAACAAGACTTAATCTTGATACTAAAACCTTTGAAGAACGACCATCGCCAGTTGGCCTACCTGAACATATTTGGTGGAATACTTCTTGGGGCGATTATCTGATTACTGAACAGATTCTTAATTGCGATAACCCAGCAGATGAATGGAATCCAGCCGGATGGTGTGGAACTTGGGATGGTATTTCATTGATTAACCTTGAAGCAGGTCATCGCTATGTTTTTTTTAATAATTTATTCGATGAATTAAACGAAAATGATTGGGGTGGCTCTCATGGAACAAGGATTAATGTAATCGGGGACTACCTTGTTGAAAGTAGCACAATTAACGAAATATTACAAGTTTTAAGGGTTTTCGACCTTACTACAATGGAACTTGTTTATCGCGGTCATATCCGACTCGAAACTGGTCGTGGCTTACTTACTGATTTTGGTGGTCGACCATTACTATTTGAAGTGCGGTCAAGGCATTAGTTTATACACATAATTATTAAAGCGACTCGTAAAATGGGTCGCTTTTGCTTGCAATTTGGCGAAAAATGTGTTATAATTTTTTCGAAAAGTGACTAGTCACTCACTTCGTCTGTTATTAATCTAAATGCTCATCGAAACAAAATTCCGTAAAACTGCGTTTTTCCTTAATTTACGGAATTTTCACAAGTAGGAAGTTATGTACTCAACTATTTTGATGAGTGGGTTAGCAAGTAAAGAAGGTGTTAAGAAATGAGTAAGTTATTTAAATTAGGTATTGATATCGGTTCAACCACGTTGAAAGTTGTTGTTTTAGACGATTTAGGTGCAGTTGTTTTTAGTGATTATCGCCGTCATTTTGCGAATATTTTGGGAACATTACGAGCAATCTTGACGACAATGAGTGATGAACTCGGTGACGCTGAAATGACGATTGCAATCACGGGTTCAGCTGGGATGAGCCTTGCCAAACGGTTAGGCGTTAGTTTTGTTCAAGAGGTTGTAGCAACAACAAAGATTTTAAAAGCTAACCATCCGGAAGTCGATGTCGCCATTGAACTTGGTGGGGAAGATGCAAAGATTATTTATTTGACCAATGGGGTCGAGCAACGCATGAACGGGATTTGTGCGGGTGGAACTGGTTCTTTTATTGATCAAATGGCGAGTTTGTTACAGGTTGATGCGAGCGGTTTGAATGAATTAGCGAAAAATTATAATGAAATTTACCCGATTGCGGCGCGTTGTGGCGTGTTTGCAAAGACTGATGTCCAGCCGTTATTGAACGAGGGGGCAAGTCGGGAAAATATCGCTGTTTCGATTTTACAAGCAGTTGTAGTCCAGACGATTTCGGGACTCGCTTGTGGACGCCCGATCCGTGGGAATGTGGCGTTTTTAGGTGGACCGTTATACTTCTTGTCGGAGTTGCGTACACGTTTTGTCGAAACGTTGGGATTAACAGCGGAACAAGTTATTTTCCCAGGTAATTCTCAGCTTTATATTGCGATGGGGGCGGCGGTTTCGGCTGATGCGAAAGGACATTCTTTGGTTGATTTTATGATACGTGTTACCAAGATGGAAGATGGTGGTGTCGCTGAAGATTTGATGCGTTTAACACCATTGTTTTCGGGAATGGAGGCTCGTAATGGTTTCTTCGAGCGTCACAAACAAAATGCGGTCGGCTACAAGGATTTAGCGACTTACGTTGGTGATTGTTATCTTGGAATTGATGCTGGATCAACAACAACCAAAGTTGTTTTGACCGACGATAAAGGCAATCTGTTATTTACCCATTATGGTTCAAACTTAGGTAACCCGCTGGCATCAACCACTGCTGTTTTAGGAGAATTATATAGTAGATTACCTAGTCCTGCGCAAATAGTTCATGCAGCGGTCACTGGTTATGGTGAAGCATTATTAAAGGAAGCTTTGAAAATTGATATTGGTGAAATTGAGACCATCGCCCATTACAAAGCCGCAAACCATTTCTTGCCGAACGTTGATTTCATTTTAGACATCGGTGGGCAGGACATGAAATGCCTAAAAATCAAGGACGGTAATATCGAGAGTATCATGCTCAACGAAGCCTGTTCATCAGGATGCGGGTCGTTTTTAGACACGTTCGCAAAAGGGATGAACCTGTCAATTGAAGATTTCGTTGAAGCTGCGCTTAGTTCTACTGGACCTGTTGACCTCGGGACGCGCTGTACCGTCTTTATGAACTCACGGGTTAAACAAGCGCAAAAAGAGGGGGCAAGGGTTAGCGATATTGCCGCTGGTTTGTGTTACTCGGTCGTGAAAAATGCGCTTTACAAAGTAATCAAAATTCGCGACCCGAAAGAACTTGGGCAACGTGTTGTTGTCCAAGGTGGAACATTCTATAATGATGCCGTCCTGCGAGCGTTTGAATTAGCAACGGGACGTACGGTTGTTCGACCGAATATCGCTGGAATGATGGGTGCTTATGGGGCGGCTTTAATTGCGCGTGAACGTTATGATAAAGGCGGTTCAACTTTAATTGATGCAACTGAACTCGCTGAATTTGCGACGAAAACATCATCAGCGCGTTGTAAACTATGTCCAAATAACTGTTTAATGACAATCCACCGTTTTACTGATGGTCGCCGTTTTATTTCAGGGAATCGTTGTGAGCGTGGGGCTGGTAAATCAGTGAGCAAGAACGCTGAATTGCCAAACCTCGTTGCTTATAAAAACGCTAGGATGTTTAATTATGAATCACTCACCGCGTCAGTTGCGACCCGTGGGACAATCGGGATTCCCCGTGTTTTAAACAATTACGAAAATTATCCGTTTTGGGCAACGTTTTTCAAAGAACTGAAATTTAGTGTTGTGTTATCCAACGAATCAAGTAAAAAAATCTACGAAAAAGGGATGGAAACGATTCCGTCGGAGTCGGTTTGTTACCCAGCAAAGCTAGTTCATGGTCATGTGATGGATTTAATCGAAAAGGGGGTCGATACGATTTTCTACCCATCAATTATTTACTCGGAGCAAGAAGATGCGGGTGCGAATAATAATTTTAACTGTCCAGTCGTGACGTCTTATCCCGAAGTTATCCGTCTCAATATTGATGAAATCCGCGATGGTAAAACCCGTTATATGAACCCGTTTTTACCATTTACCGAGCAAAAGAAACTCACCACTCGCTTATATGAAGAGTTTAGTTGTTTTGGTATTACTAAAACGGAAATCACTGCGGCTGTTACCCATGCGTGGCAGGAACAAGAAAATGCCAGAAAGGATATCCAACAAAAAGGAACAGATACTCTGGCTTTAATGCGTCGTGAAAAAATCAAAGGAATTGTCCTTGCTGGTCGCCCTTATCATGCTGATGCACATATCAATCACGGGATTCCAGAGATGATTCAAACGCTTGGGATGGCGGTTTTAACGGAAGATGCAGTTTCGCATTTAGGGAAAGTGGCCAGGCCGTTGCGCGTGATGGATCAGTGGGCATATCATACGCGGCTTTACATGGCGGCTCATTATGTCGCTGAGCAAGATGATCTTGAACTGGTGCAGCTAAATTCGTTTGGGTGCGGTCTTGATGCGGTTACTACCGACCAAGTGCAAGAAATCATGGAATCACATTCAAAACTCTATACGACCCTAAAAATTGATGAAGGTGATAACCTTGGCGCAGCTCGGATCAGGTTGCGTTCGCTATTAGCAACGATGTTAGAACGTGAACGTAATGGTTTCGAGCGTAAATTTATTGATAATTCGTATAAATCGTACCCATTCACCGCGGAAATGAAAACCAATCATACGATTTTATGTCCACAGATGTCACCGCTCAACTTTGATTTCTTAGAGGCGGCATTCCAGCATTCGGGTTATAACCTCGTCGTTTTACCATCGAACGATGCGAATGCAACGGAAACAGGGCTGAAATATGTGAATAACGACGCTTGTTTTCCGGCGATTCTCGTTGTTGGGCAAGTTATCGCGACCCTGCAATCAGGTGAATATGATGTTAATAATACCTCGGTTATTATGAGTCAAACTGGTGGCGGCTGTCGGGCGAGTTGTTACGTGGGCTTTTTCCGTAAAGCACTCCGTGATGCTGGTTTTGAACATGTACCAGTTATCGCCTTATCGGCGCAAGGATTTGAAAGTAATCCAGGATTGAAAGTTAACTTCCCGATTCTTAATCGTGTGGCAATGGCACTAGTTTACGGTGATTTGTTTATGAACGTGTTATATCGCACTCGTCCGTATGAAGTTATTCCAGGTTCAGCTGACGCAATGCACGCAAAATGGAAAAAACGCTGTATTGAATCCCTGAAAAGTGCTAAATATGGTGTGTTTAAACGTCTAATCCAAGCAATCGTAACCGATTTTGATCATTTGCCGTTGACTGATATTAAAAAGCCACGTGTTGGTCTCGTTGGTGAGATTTTGGTTAAATTCCATCCAACTGCTAATAATGATGTTGTCAAAGTGGTCGAAAGGGAGGGGGCTGAGGCGGTCATGCCAGGTCTAATTGATTTCTTGTTATACGCAATGTATACGGGCGATGCCGACTTAATGAAGCGTAGCAAAACGAAAACTTTTAGGAGTAATGTGGCGATTGCCGTTGTTGAGCATTATCGCAAACCGATGACCAAGGCATTAGCAAACAGTACCCGTTTCACCCCACCAATGCCGATTGAAAAAGTCGCTGTTGCCGCCAAAAAAGTTGTTTCGCTCGGTCATAAAACGGGTGAAGGGTGGTTATTAACTGGTGAAATGGTCGAACTCATCGAAATGGGCGTACCAAACGTTGTCTGTATGCAACCATTTGCGTGTTTACCAAATCACATCGTCGGTAAAGGTGTGATCAAAGAACTACGCCGCAGATTCCCACTCGCCAACGTTGTTGCCGTTGATTATGACCCAGGTGCCAGCGAAGTTAATCAGCTCAACCGGATTAAACTGATGATTGCAACCGCATTTGAGAATTTAGAAAAACAAGCATAAGAGTCCGTGTGAAAATGTATAGATGTTATGGTCGTCATGACAGTTAACGCAAACTAAATAAAAAAACTGAAAAAACTATTGATTTATCATATAATAAAAAAAGAGATGCCCACCAGCATCCCTTACGCAGCCGCTATGAGCGGTCGAAATAGTACCTTTATTTGTAATCAGCAGGAAGATAACTATTCTTTGGTCGGAGTGGTTATTTTTTCTTTTTGTCAGATGTAATAAGATAAATCAGAGTGCCAAAGGCAATCATCAACTTTTTTGGGAATAATCATTTTTCATCTTTTTAAATCTCTATTGTTGTGATAAAATTGTTTTAGTAGTTGAAACTAGATGGCTGGATGTAAAGACAAGGTAAGGAATTGATTGAAAATGGCACAACTTAACGAAAGTTTTTTGGATGAAGTGATGGCAGTGGTTGGTGAAATTCCTTACGGTAGAGTGGCAACCTATGGACAAATTGCGCGGTTGATTGGTCGAGACAAGAATTCTCGCTTAGTTGGAAAAGCTTTGCAAATTTCGGGTCTTTATCTTGATGGCTACCCGTGTTATCGAGTTGTTAATAGTGCTGGTCGACTTGTACCTGGTTGGGAGGAACAGGAGTGGTTATTGCGGCAAGAAGACGTCTTATTCAAGCCGAATGGCAATGTTAATTTAAAAATTTGTCAATGGGATGAATAATAATTATTAAAACGCTCATACTAAAATGGTACTTCATAAGAGGTGCTAAAAAAATTAGAAAGTGAGTGTTACAAAATGAGTTGCGATAAAAACAATAACCAGGAGCATCATAACAATCATAATCATCAGAACTACCAAAATAATAAGAATTCAATGAATTCGACAATGCATAACAATAACAAAACTTCGGCAGAAATCGCTGCTGAACAGTGGGATTCATGGACAGGAAATCCCGATGACCATGAAATCACTAATAATGTGTCAAAAGATCAAGTAAATCCTTAATTTTCATTAGCAATAGCAATCGAGTAAATCTCGGTTGCTACTTTTTTATAATTGTGGTAAAATGAGAAAGTCAAATTATTAAAAGGCTGACCAAAAAATGAAAAAATCACCAAGACTAAAAAAATCCTTTAAAATTATTATTATTACTGTTTTGGTAGTAGCAATTTTTCTTACCTTGACGGCAATTCACGTTGTCCGTCAAGGTAATCGCGATGAGCGCCAACAAGCTGATGCGGTAATTGTGCTTGGGGCAGCTGCGTGGTACAACAAGCCATCACCAGTTTTTTTGGAACGAATCAGACACGGAATCTACTTATACGAGCGTGGCTACGTTGATTTTATTATTTTTACTGGTGGTTATGGTACTGGGGCTGAATACTCCGAAGCCTATGTTGCGAGGAATTATGCGCTCGTCGCTGGCATTCCCGCTGAATCAATTCTCATTGAGGAATATTCACGCACAACCGAGGGTAATTTCGTTTACGCTACTCATTTAATTATTGACCATGACATCAATGAAGTAATTATCGTCAGCGATCCGCTCCACATGGCTCGGGCAATGCTAATGGCTCGTGATGCAGGCTTGATTGCTTATGCTTCACCAACCCCAACAACTAGATATCGCACGTTGGGAACAAGATTACCATTTTTAAGTCGTGAAGTGTTTTATTATATTGGATACCATTTTATTAGGATACTTAGGTAGAAGATAAGGAGGTATTACTGATAACACAATTGGGACGAATAAAAGAGAAATCAATCTGCCATGGTGACTGGGATTTGGTGGGAAAATTTACGCAATCATGCCAGTTGTGATAGAAAAAACACTTGGCAAATGGATGTTTAGCAAGTAGAAGAAAAGTAAAGTTTTTCGTATAAGATGAAATTCTCGAGCGCCTGCGAGTTAAACTATGAAATAAGCCAGAATTAAGTTCCGGCTCCTTCCCGAACCCAGCGGGCGCCTTTCAACGCACTAGGCTCACCATTTCTAATATGATTTTCGTAGTTTGNAGA
>JGI990J12352_1000240_pt1 | contig 12991 bp, 9 predicted proteins | sample Intmic4MA4BA4MSA_FD_12352 | JGI IMG/M metagenome (IMG submission 12352) | reverse complement strand
CACCTCGATTTAGCAGATGGATTAGATGTCGAGCCAATTTCCCACGTTGAAATTGAGGTGTTGACCAGCGAGTTTCACGCCGCAATGAACGATGACTTCAACACAGCAAATGCGATTAGCACGTTGTATGCCTTGGTAAAAACTGTAAACAAGCTCACTCGGGCTAAAGCAAAAATTGGAGAATGTCAACACGCCCTTCAATTTCTAGAAGTCACTCTAGACGTGCTTGGCTTTGACTTGAAGGCAAAGCGACTCACCGATGATGACAAAGACTTGTTCAGAAAATGGAATCAAGCACGCCAGTTGAAAAATTTCGATTTGGCCGACGAACTAAGAGTAATCTTGATGGGGAGAGATTTAATTTCCTAGTGGCGTACATTTGAATGGGAAAATTCGGATAGTATTTCTTGGATTCTTAATGACAAAAAGTAATGTTTTTGTGAAAATTTAAAAACAGAAAAAATTTCGTAAAACTTGAATTTGACAGTTAGCAGATTAAGGGAATAAATTACCTCCTTTCAAAGCGACATTGGTGGATGAAAAGCAAAACTAAAAGGATGTATAATGAATCACTGTGTGTGAAATTCAGTGATTATTATATATCCTTTTTCTTTATCTGTATTATTTTGGAAATATATGTGGTTGACACAAATTCATTCTACTAGTACACCAAATCGCCATTAACAATCCAATACCTGATAAAAATTCCCAACTTAATTGTCGGCCTCTCCTTACGTACTGTTCTAGTACGAGGCGTCGTCGCCACTTCGAATTTTGAAATTTTTATTTAAACGTTATTGGATAATTAATTACGGGCCAGTAAACTAGGCGATGAAGTCCGTAACTAGAGGATAAGTAAGGGCTTTGGAAACAACGCAGAATGAGAAAATTATCACAAAAAATGTCATTTTAAAGGTTAATTAGTATTCGATTGTTTTGTGATTTTCTTTCCATATCATTGTACTAATTTTATTTTTGAAGATGTTAACGAGTAATCCTAACATAAATACAATCATGAATGTTGCAATGACAACAGCTATAGTAATGCCTAAACCAAAAAGAACTTAACTTTGCGGATTTTACTCCTTTAATCATCGAATTCTATGAAATTTGATATAAATTCATTCGGTTCCGTCTGGTTTAGTACATCTAATAAAAAGACAAAAAGAATGGCAATTCCGCCCATTGCCATTCTAATTACATTAAATTTAAGTTTTCCATTTGAGATGTGTTCAATGAGGAGCCCAAATGCACTATAAGGGACGAGTCCTAAAAGAAGTCGATAAGATAACCTGTCCTAAACATTCCAACAGCGAATCCAACCCGAGTGAGTTTTCTTCTCTTAAGAATGATAGGGATGAAAATTAATAGTTGTGCTTAGCATCATCAGCATTCCAAAAATAATTCCAAACAAATCCGATAAACCCAAAATCATTGCGTTGATGATGTGAAAAGTGTGAGCTATTGAGTCAAAGTGGGGTAAAAGCCTTGCACTTTTGCAGTAATATCGCACTAGCAATTTCTTCATCTCCAATCCATTGTTAAAACTTGATGGCTGAAAATGACTTTCAAATTATATATATTCAAGTTTTTTTATAAATAAATTACTAGTGCTTGCTGGTAGCGTTTATTCGGTAGACATTAATTAATCATATTTATTTTTAGCAAATCATTAGATTTTGCTAAAATCGTGATCAATCGATTCAACAAATGTAAATTTTCCATCCTCATATTCCCATTTTAGTATACAGCAATTTGAAAATTTCACCTTGTCGAGTGATACTTCTGGATACCACTTTAACGTGAAGTAGTAGCAAGCAGCTGCATGACTAACAGCAAGTATACTTTTGTGATCATCGCGTGCCATAAGCTCGGTTAAAGTTTTGCTTACTCTAGCTTGGACATTTTCCATTGCTTCGCCACCGAATTTAACATACTCATCTTCAAATGAACGCTGACCTACACGTGTTCTAGGTTGATGAAGGCTTTCACTTTCACCTTCATAAATTCCGAAGTTCATTTCCTTGATTCCTTTTAGGCGTTCATACGGCATATCTGTAATAAGTTCTAGTGTATCTGATGCGCGTTCTTGTGTGGATGAATAAGCATGGTCGAATTGGATGTTGTTATCTTTGAAGTAACGGCGAGCATATTCTGCTTGTCTAATACCTTCATCCGTTAAAGGTGAATCACACCACCCTTGAATTTTTTTCTGCACATTAAATAACGTTTGACCATGACGCATTAAGTATAAAGTTTTTTTCATTACATATCACACCTCTAACATTGATATTGAGACACATATTCAAATCAGCTGTGGACTCTATAGCTGATTTGATAGTTGACGTGAAAGGGGGTTAACGTATAATAGAGTTTTAAAAATCAAATAATATTCCAATCTGTTTTTGAATTTTCTATTTTACGTTAACCCCTTTAGACGCTATTTGACATATCATAAAATTATCACAAATGAGAACCGTTTTAAAGGTCAACTAGTATAAGGTTTGTAATTTCTTTGAGTGTTATTTGTTGAAGAATTGTTGAACATATGGTTTATGAGCTTCTAGCATCTCATCTAGTAATGCTTTTGCATCATCTCCAGCTGTTACTAATGGGTTTAATGTGAATGCCTGTAAAGCAGTACCGTAGTCACCTGTTACAGCAGCTTCAATTGTTAACTCTTCCATGGCTTTCATAACTTGAAGCAATCCACGCTGTGCTGGTGGGAATTTACCAATATTTACTGGTGTTGCGCCGTTAGCTCCAATATATGCTGAGACTTCAACTGCACAATCGTAAGGAACATCATCTAGTGAGCCATTGTTACGAGTGCTTACAACCATCAACGTGCCTTTATCATTGTAGATAGAATTGATGATTTCACATGCGGCATCACTGTAGTGGGCGCCCCCACGTTTAGAAAGTTGCTCTGGTTTGTGATCTAGGTTTGGGTCTTTATAAAGTTCGAATAATTCTGCTTCAACTTGTTGTACTTGTTCTGCTCTTGTGCCTTTAGTTTCAGCGTCTTTAAGCTCGTGCTTTAGCATAGCGTCCGTCATATAGTAATATCTATGATATGGACATGGAATCATCTTTAAGTCCTTTACTTGCTCAAGTAAAAATCTCATATCTTGGATATTTGCCACTAATTGTTCTGGTTTTTCACCGCTACCCCAGAGACCTTCAATAACTTCCATCGTTCTTTCGTTCCCATTTTTATCGAAAATTTTATGCCAGTGTAAGTGATTTAAACCACCGAATTTGAATGTTAATTCTTCTTCTGGTGTTTTTAAAATCGCACTTCCAATTTTTTCATTTCCAATTGGGACATTACATAATCCAATTACTTTTTCCCAATTACCGTATTTCAGAACTGCCTCAGTAACCATTCCAGCAGGGTTTGTAAAATTAATCAACCATGCATTCGGACATAGTTTTTTCATGTCTTCAACAATATCAAGGATAACTGGAATTGTTCTAAACGCTTTAAACATTCCACCAGCACCATTTGTTTCTTGTCCAATCATTCCGTACTTTAATGGAATGCGCTCATCTTTGGCGCGCGCATCTAACAACCCAACACGGAATTGAGTTGTAACGAAATCAGCGTCTTTTAACGCTTCACGACGATCCAGTGTTAAGTGGACGGTACAATCTTTTCCAGCTGCTTCAAACATACGCTTTGCCATGCTTCCAACAATTTCTAATTTTTCTTTTCCCTCCTCGATATCAACAAACCAAAATTCACGGATTGGTAGTTCATCATATCTTTTAATAAAACCTTCAACTAATTCTGGTGTATAACTTGATCCTCCACCAATCGTTACGATTTTTACTGGTTTTTTACTCATGGGTAAATCACTCCTATTTTGATTTTATACATCTTGAAACGCAAATGCTGCATGCCCTTACATTATAATTGTTTCGGCACAATTTGTCAAACGTGTGAAATAATTAGTCGCAGTTAAGTGACTGGCTGCGACTAATAAAGTGTTTTAATTAAGTACTAAGTTGCATTTTCCTGTTCTTCTTTGACAAGTTTTCGGTCAAATGACTTGATGAATGGCAACCAAATAAAGAATGCAGAGATAGCGCAGATGATTGCTACTACCGCAGCCATAATGTCTCCACCTGATCCGATAAATGCACCTAAACCAATTGGTGACGGCCACGGCATATTGGCAATTTGCGGTCTAATAAAACCTAAATTAGTTGCAAAAAATGCAATTGCAACTGAAACCATTGGAGCTAAGAAGAATGGAATAGCTAAAAATGGGTTATAAATAATTGGAACACCGAAGATGATTGGTTCATTGATATTAAATATAGCTGGTCCAATTGAAGCACGTCCAATTAACTTTAACTGCTTCGATTTTGCCAAGAACACTAAGAATAATACTAATCCTAATGTTGCACCAGAGCCTCCTATTGCAACGTATGCATTTGTAAATTCTCCTGCCCATACAAAGAAGTAGTCACCATTTCCCATAACATATTCAATGTTATAGTCTAAGTTAGCAAGTGCAATTGGACTGATAAGTGGCATGATAACATTTGCACCATGAATCCCTACTATCCAGAGTGCTTGGATTAGAAAGAAAATAAACATTAGTCCAAATACGTTATCTGTCAAATAACGTGCAAAGCCGAATGGCCAAGCCACGATATCAAAAAGATTAGTTCCTAAGGCAATCATGGCACCATTTGCCACAATAACGAAAAATGCTATGACACTTGTTGGAATTAAAGCGGTAAAAGCACGAGCAACACCCTCAGGCACTTCCTCTGGCATCTTTACAACCCAGTTTCGTTTCACACACATGCGGTAAAGTGAAACCGAAAGAATCGCGAGGATAATTGCTGTAAAAATTCCTACTGTTCCAAGTCGCTCCCAACCAGCGTCAAACTGAATGGCAATTCCATCTTCAAATGTAATCATCGGAACTGTCATTAAGAATCCAAACATTGAAAGAAGCGCACCTGTAAATGGATCTAAGTTTAACCCTTCTTGATCTGCAAGAATTTTTGTGTATCCATATCCTAAGGCAAGTGAGAAGTAAAGTGCTAAAACACCCATTGTTGCATGATTAGCAGCCATGTAAATTGGTGTGATGCGTTCAAAAGAAGCCGAAAAAAATCCTTCTAAGAATGGGAATGTTAAAGGCAAAATAGCAAAAACTAAGAACATAGAACCTACTATAGTAAATGGAATGGTTGCTTGACCAGCAGCCATGATACCTTGTACAACTTTAAACTGAGAAACTTTACCCATTGGCTCCATAATTGTTTTTTCTAAGAAAGTAAAGAATCCACTGCTTTGTTCTGACATTTATAATCACAATCCTTTCAGTTAACTTTGATTTTGGCTCGTTCTGGGTATTCCATTGTAAACGCCTCCTTTTAATCAATTTTATCTTAAAAGAAAGCAATCTTCCAATACATTTACCTATTATTTTCAACAAATTTACCTCTATTAGGTCGTGTCGAGGCAAGAATAAAAACATCATCTTTTTATCGATTTACGCTCATCCGCCGTTAAAATTCTTTGACATATGCCCGATATGCCTACAAAATCTTGCCTTGTCTAGAAGCTAATAAGCTAAATTTCTGGCATTCTGATTTGTGTTGACAATCCATATCTATTGGTTGCAAAGTTACATTATCATAATTTCATGACACTGTTTCAATACTTAGATAGAGATTAACTTTTTTTATATTCAAATTCTCTTATACGGCTGTAAAACTTGTCTTTATTTTCTTTAACTTTTTGAATTCGTTTCAGACAAAAAGTTGATAACATAATCCCGAACGTAAGAATACCGCTAAGTACTAATCTTGTTTCTATAGGAGTAGTCAAAAAGGGAAATAAATCTTGATACAGAGCCCCCCCCTGTAACGCCACAATGATAAGGACGAAATTCACGATTGTTTGAACACTGTAGAAATAACGATTGAATTCTAACTGCTTGTCAATTTTCTTAGATAAGTCGCCATACAACTTCCATTGCTCATAAGTTGCTGGAATTGTAAAAAGCATCAAGATTTTCGGAAGTAGCCACCCCCATCCTCCCCCGAGAAGGAGGATAATGAACCAATAAAGATTTGTAAAGAAGAAAAGTGCAATAGCATATCTAAGCATTAAATAACGATTAAAATGAAAATTTTTTGTCATCATTTCTTGTCGATTTGGATTATGTTTCGACTCTGCTGTCTTCTCCTTTTTTGCCATATTCATTCTCCTTTTACATAAATATAATTAAAAGTGAAACCGAGTGTCTTAGATTTTTGACAAATATTAAAGCCTTCAATTTACTTTTTTATATAAATGTAACATTTCAATTGCAACTTCACGCAATGTCATTGTTGTCATTAAATGATCTTGTGAGTGCACCATTAAAATATCCATATCGAATGTTTGTCCATTTGCAAAATTTTGAAGTAGTTCTGTTTGTGATCCGTGTGCTCGAATAATCGCTTCATTTGCAACATCAAGTTGCTCATTAGCTTGCTCAAACTCACCTTCACGCATGAAACCAAATGCTTCGTGTACATTTGTCCTTGCATCACCGCTTTCTAGAATAATTTGAAATGCTACGGTTTGTATCTGTTCTGAATTCATTTCACTCATATAAGTTCACTATTCTCCTCTCAATTTACACTAATCTCTGTTTGAAATCGCCATATATCGGCTATTTTTTCACTATCCAACAGCTCGTAAAACTCGCTTAACTTCAACACATAGTTTTCCTTAAATCTCTCATTTCCCTTCTATGCTTGAATGCAAGAGAAAGGCATGATTGTAAAAAATGAAAGCTTTAAAATTTTAATATATTTGTCTCAGATTTTTCTTGGCAAAGCAGCTTCAATTAAGAGAGCCTAACATACTCATTTAAAGTTTTTCACCCCACTAAGAACAACAGCCTAGCGTATCTAGAACACCTGAGTTCAAGACGAGAGTATAGAACAGAAAAATTGTCTCAAAGGTACGATGATTTTAGAGAGAATTAATATTACAACACATCTAGTTTTATTACTTTATTACATAGATGTCGATTGCAGTGTTTTCCTTTATCTCGATTTCTGCCAAAGCAAGTGTGAACAAAAGACAGTTTACTTTACAAATCAAGAACTGGAAAACGCACTCAATTATTGTTTAAAGTGAATCAGCAATAAGTTCAAATTTGTTTAGGCCTCACTATATTAATCCTATCATTTTGACGATTATAAACCCAATGTGTCTTCAACCAATTTTCCTAATTTTTCAATTCCCATTGGAATTGGTATATATGCTTGTGGTGGGATATTTACAATTGGTTTACCAACTGCGTCTGCTGCTACTTTTAATGCCGCATAGTACATTTTTGTTTGTGGACTTACTAGATACATGTCAAATTCATCTTTTTGAATTGTTGATACACCCGAAGTTGCAAATGTTGAATCAATTTCAACATCATGTCCCTTTCCTTTTAAATACTCTGTTCCTTTCCTGGCAATAACCGACGAAGACATACCTGCCGCACAAATGATTAAAACTTTTTTCATAATGAAAGCCCTCCTTGATATATTATATTTTCTACACTATTATATTATTGCGGCACAATTTTTACAAGCATAATCACGAAAAAAGTAGAAAAAATATAAATTATCGTCATTTTCATATGTCTTTCGCCTCTTTACGCGCTTGCATTTTTCATTCAATGGTGCAACTAACTTAAGGATTTCATTGTATGTTTGACATGATAGATATCAAAAGATAAAGAGAAAAGAGAAAAAATTCGAGCGACAAACGCATGAAAACCTCTGAGAGGATTTGATTAGGATAAATTGACTGATTTTTTAATGAAATAGGGGTATAATTCCCCGAGGCTCTGCTTCGTGAGAATCTTTTTGTGGTAACCCTGTGCCACTGACCCAGATACCTCGCCCGAAGGGGGAAAGTCCCATACGCACTAACTTAGTCTCAAAAGTAAGTAATATCAAGAATTCTAATCTGAATTAACATATAAACCAATCACCAAAAGAAGTAGAAAAGGTAATTTTCTGATAACATTATTCTTTGTGAAACGGAAAATCCCTTGAAACTACAATCTTTTCTCTTAAGTTAGTGCATATGGGACTCTGCCCTGGGGTAGTTCATTTGAAATCGTATCTATGAGCGACAAATTGACAAACTTTTTTCAAATTCTCTTTTGTTGAAATCGCTTATGCGTTTGTCGTGAAAAATTTGAAAACATTGTGTGAAATTTAGGATAAATGTGCTATAATGATTTAAATATAATTGACAATCATTGAAGTTTGAAACCTACCTTTAAAATGGAGTGTGTAAAATGGAAGACAAATTTGTGGATTTTGATAATGAATTGAAGGAAAAATTTAATGGTGCTATTTCTGAAATATTGAAATCTGGAAATGGTAAACAGGTCTATACCATTGGATTTATTACAACAGATGATTTTTATGGGTTTTATACTACCCTGGATTATATCGGAGACAACGGGGAAATGAATATTGATGAATTTACTGAATGGGATCACCAATCCTATAAAGGAGACGCTGGTTTCATGTGTGCTACGATTGTAGATGTCATTGATAAAATCGACATTGAGTTCACAGTTGGTAAAACAAAAGATAAATGGGAAGTTGCAACTGCATTAATGAATATCCTAGCTAAACATATCAAAGCAATTCCAGACGAAGTGTTTACAAAAGCAGGGCATAATCGAGAAGATGTTTTCTTCTTTACCACACAGAGCGATGGTAACTATATGGATGAAATGTATGTTGAGTCAAGAAAATTATTTAATAGCCTCGAAACAATCGAAAAATTTAAAGAAAAATCCCCTTATTATTGGGGTGTTCTGGAAACATTGGAACTTAAATATTATTAAAGCATTCAAAATGGGAAATTTTAGGTGCGTTAGCATTTGGGATATAATTCTCTATGTAATATTGATATTATTTAGAGAATTATATATGAATTTAAAAAATTTAATTGTATGTGTGAAGAGGGAATTTTATGTTGAAATATCAAGAAATTGCTGGCAAAATTGAAAAAAGCATCAAAAACCAGCGTTTAAAGCAAGGCGATAAATTACCCAGCTTGGAAGAACTTGTTTCTCAATTTAATGCCAGTAAAAGTACTGTTAGAAAGGCACTTGAAATCCTTGAAAATAAAGGAGCGATTTATCAACTTCGAGGTAGTGGCATTTTTGTTCGCAAGCTTAAGCGACGTGGTTATATTGATTTAGGGCTTACTCGTGGTTTAAAAGGAACTATTGGTGAATATGAGATGACAACCGAAGTTTTGGCGGTTGAAGTAATAGATGCAACATCAGAGATTGCTAAGAATTTAAGCATTGAGATTGGAGATGCCGTATACTATATTAAAAGGGTACGCTTTCTCCACGGACAACCACTTTGTATTGAAGAATCATATTTTGTTAAATCTATTGTCACTTATATGAATAAGGAAATCGCGGCTGATTCTATTTTCAATTATTTACGTACAGCGCTTAAACTCAATCTTGGGTTCTCTGATTCTTATTTTCATGTTGGAAAAATAAATGAAGAGGAATCCAAATTTTTAAAACTTTCTATCGGTGAACCAAAGTTTTACTTAGAAAGTATCTTTTACCTTGCAACAGGGAAAGCTTTTGATTACTCCAAAACTACATACCACTATGACCAAGCTCAATTTTTCATTCAGGCAACCAGCGAATAAGTGTTTTTTGATTTTGGCCTCGGTGAGTATAACTTCTCGGGTAAAACCTACATGCGCACTAATTTAGTTTCTGTCTAGAAAATAAGTAACGTCTACTGAATAAGAGCTACTGGCCAAGTACTAATACTAATTCGAGTTTTAAATTTTACTAAAAATTGACCTTTCCAACCTATACTTTGTCAGAACTTAGCTCACCTAAGCTGAAAATTTCTGCGTTTTAGATGCAAATTTTAAATAAGAATTAGTATAACAATTTATAGTATTTTAACTAAACGAAATAGAACTTATTGGATTTCCAATAAACTTTGATAGATTCGACTATATCAGTATTTGACCCATCAGAATAAAGTTCTTTGTCTTTTTGGTGTTACTATAGTATTAATTAACCTTTAAAATAACACTTCTTTGCGACAATTTTTCCATTCTACGAACTTTGGCAGCAACGTAAAATAGAAAAATTATCTACAAGGAAGTGTGATTTTAAAAGTTAACTAGTGTAATTCCAGACTTTTGCCTCGTGAAAATCTTTTTGTGGCACCCTGTGCCATTGACCTAGGTACCTCGCCTGAAGAGGGAAGTTCATTAATCATCTCTTTTTCTTGTTTTTGATATCTTTTTCCGAAGTTAATTTCCGTGATTTTTAGTGTTTTGCGTTGATGAGCTGACAATTAATAAAATTTTTCTGTTGTTTTTAGTGGTGAAATGTATTAAGTTGAATTGTTTTATGTTACACTATTAACAGTGGGAAAATGTGAGAAATTCGGGGCAACCGTATGACAAAGATAGGAAAAAAGGAGGCAATTGTTTTGAGTCAAACAGTGACTTATTCAATGATCGAGGAAGCAAAGAAAAATTTAGCAGGTGTTATCAAAGAAACAGATTTGATATACGCCGAAAATTTAAGTTCAAAAACAGGTGTTGAGCTTTACTTGAAGCTTGAAAATTTGCAAAAATCAGGCTCTTTTAAAATTCGTGGTGCGTATAATAAAATGTTGCATCTGACTGAATCGGAGAAAAAGCGTGGTGTGGTGGCTTCAAGTGCTGGTAATCATGCTCAAGGAGTTGCGATTAGTGCAGGAAAATTGAGCATTGAGTCCACGATTGTGATGCCGAAAAATGCACCGTTTGCAAAAATTTCAGCGACCAAACACAATGGTGCGAATGTTGTTTTAGAGGGGAATATTTACGATGAGGCTTATCAAAAAGCACTAGAGATTCAAAAAGAATCTGGCGCTGTGTTCATACATCCTTTCAATGACCCATATGTGATCGCTGGGCAAGGGACAATTGCTCTAGAGATGTTAGCAGAGCAACCAGATTTAGAGGTAATATTTGTTCCGATTGGTGGTGGTGGCATTGCAGCAGGTGTGGCAATAGCTGCTAAAACAATAAAACCGTCCATTAAAATTATCGGTGTTCAATCTGAAAATGCACCTTCGATGTATGAAGCTGTTCAACTAAATAAGATTGAAACGGTTAAAGTAGAAAGAACAATTGCTGATGGTATTGCAGTTGCAAGAGCAGGGGATTTAACATTTCCAATTATTCAAGAATATGTAGATGAAATTGTAACTGTTTCAGAAACATTGTTGTCACAGGCGTTCTTGTTTTTGCTTGAGACATGTAATTTGGTTTGTGAGGGCGCAGGTGTTGTTTCAGTTGCAGGCTTATTAGCAAACGCTGAAGCTTTCAAAGGAAAAAAAGTTGGCGCAATTCTGTCTGGTGGAAATATCGATGTTAACATGATAGAGAGTGTTATCAATCATGCTCTTGTAGCAACAGGGCGTAGGACGCAGATTAAAACCGCTATCAGTCATCAACCAGGTGAATTGACAAGGTTGTTATCATGTATTTCAGATGAAGGTGGAAACGTTTTGTTTATTTATCAAAATCGAAATCGTAAAGGGCTATCCATGTATCAAATGGGTGTTACAGTCGTGATAGAAACCATTGATGAAGCACACAAGCAAGTCATTTTAAACAAACTTAAAGCCTATGGGTATGAATTTTATTTTGGTGGAAGCACTACAAATAAGATTGACACTAATTGATTTTTGTGATAGTGAAAAATCGTGTTGATTATTATTTGTTACACACTTACGTATGTGCCAGGGGATAAGGAGCGCTCAGCAACACGAAATTGCACTATCGAATTGAGTTTTAAAATAGGTTACAATTTCCAGCTAATGTCATTTAAGTTAACACTATAATGAACAGTACTAAAAATCAAACTTATTACGAGTAAAAAAGCTTTTAAAATAATGAATTTTATGAATTTTTTAATCAAAAATGCTGCTTTTTTACTCAAAATACCCTCATGATTTTATTGTGTTCGCTGTAGTGTTAAGGAAAAAAAGAATAGTAAATTTCTCCCATAACTAAGTAATGATAGTGTCAAGTGACAATACAATGTAACTTTGCAGTCAATGGATATAAAGTTCAGTATGTTAAAAGTGGATCGAGTTTGGCGTCATAATTTGTAGTAGTAATCCTAGGAAATTCGAGAAATCCATTACCGAAACGCTATAGCAATGCCTAAACAAAAATAAACTTAGCTTTATAGATTTCCCTTTTAACAATCAAGTATTATAAAACTGGTACATAAGCTGTATTCAGTTTAATTTCGTTTAGGTGCCGCTATAGTTTCGTGGCAATTAGTATCAGATATTACTCAAGTGACTGAGATTTTATCAGCATTTTCGGTGAATCCAAAAAAACTTCACAAGAAAATGAAAATTGGAATTTGGATTATCAACACTTTTTAGGACGAGATGAAGAGTAAATCAAAAAAATACATTAGAGAACATAATAGACAGTCAAGAAGATGGTTTAAAGAATTTAAAAATGCCAATGCACTGCGCAACGACATCTTTAAACCGTGCTTCTTGTTTTTTCGATGGCGATGATGTAGGGTGCGTTTTGTTTGTTCAAAAATTCGTAGCGAAGGGTTTGGGTAGTGGTTGGGTCGAGTATGGTGATAAGACGTTCGAGCTCTTGACGTTCAAGTTTGCCTGCTTCGTGGCCGTGGTAGATGACGAGGATAATGATGCCGCCTTGTTTTAGAAGTGGGAGGATTTCAGTCACGGCTTTCCAGGTTGTGTTGGCATGGGTGGTGATGGTTTGGTCGCTGCCTGGGAGGTAGCCGAGGTTGAAGATAGCAGCACTGATTTCGCCTTGGATATTGTGTCGAGCTATATTTTCATGGCCATCGTTGATAAGGGTGACGCCACCCTTTATATCAGCTGCGATGAGTTTATTTTTTGTGGCTTT
>JGI990J12352_1000239_pt1 | contig 13013 bp, 12 predicted proteins | sample Intmic4MA4BA4MSA_FD_12352 | JGI IMG/M metagenome (IMG submission 12352) | reverse complement strand
ATCGGCACCTTTTTATCGGCACCTTTTTATCGGCACCTTTTTATCGGCACCTTTTTATCGGCACCTTTTTATCGGCACCTTTTTATCGGCACCTTTTTATCAAGCACCACCATAATACCACAACTTCTCACTAATTGCAACCCTTTCTGCAACTAAAATTTCAAACCGCGCCAAATCAAAGACACGAACCACCACAAAAATTGTCACAATTTTTCCTAAATTATTGTATTTTTTTGCCATTTACTGTATAATATCTCTACAACAACGTTGTGCCAGTTTAAAGGCAATCTAAGCCTGCAAACAAAAGTTTTCTAAAGGAAGGTGAGAGCCGTTATCGGTTACCAAGCGGTAAGTTTTAGCGTAGCGGTATTAAAATGTTCATTAATGAAAATTATCTCAAAGAGCTATTGCAAGCGGGAAAAGCAGCAACGCCCGCACAGGTTGCGACAATTTTACAAAAAGCTGCGCGTTTGGAAGGTTTAACGCCGCAAGAGGTTGCAGCGCTGTTAGCGGTTAAGGATGAAGGGCAGCTTAGCGAGATTTTTGCAATGGCGTTAAGTATCAAAGAGCAGGTTTATGGGAATCGGATTGTCATTTTTGCGCCTTTATATGTTAGTAATTACTGCGATAATCATTGTACTTACTGCGGTTTTAACGCCAAGCGTCGTTTTCAAAGAAGTCGTTTGACGCAAGCGGAGTTAGTTGCTGAGGTTAAGGTGTTGCAACAGATGGGGCATAAGCGGATTGCTTTAGAAGCTGGTGAAAGTGTGGCGCATTGTTCGATCGATTATCTTCTTGAATGTATGGCAACAATTTATCAACACGGTATCAGGCGGATTAATGTTAATATTGGGGCAACTTCGGTGGAGGCTTATGCGAGGCTCAAGCAAGCCGAAGTTGGTACGTACATTTTATTTCAAGAAACTTACCACCAACCAACCTATGAAAAAGTCCATCTCGCTGGGAAGAAAGCGGATTATGTTTATCACACACTGGCGCTAGATCGGGCGATGCAAGGTGGGCTTGATGATGTTGGTGGTGGGGTTTTGTTTGGGCTTGCTGATTGTGATTTTGAGGTGTTAGGGCTGATGCTCCATAATGAGCATTTGCAAAAGCAATACGGGGTAGGTTTTCATACGGTGTCAGTTCCCCGTTTGCGCCCAATTACGGGGATGGAGCTTGCTGATTTTCCTAATTTGGTTAGTGATGCGACGTTTAAAAAGTTAGTCGCCATCATGCGGTTGGCGTTGCCATTTACGGGGATAATTTTATCGACTAGGGAAAATCAAGTGATGCGAAAAGCGCTGTTAGCGTTAGGGGTTTCCCAGTTAAGTGCCGGCTCAAATACCGAAGTCGGGGGTTATACTAACAGTAAAGTCAGCAATCCGCAATTTGTTGTTAGTGATGAAAGAAGCGCTGTTAACACAATTGCGGAGCTAATGGCTGATGGCTATCTGCCGAGTTTTTGCACTGCCTGTTATCGCGATGGGCGCACCGGTGATCGCTTTATGCAACTCGCCAAAGCCGGTCAAATCAAAAATGTCTGCTTGCCAAATGCTTTAATGACTTTATGCGAATATGGCGCCGAATTTGGTGATGCGCCCTTTAATCAGCAAATTGCGCAACTAATTAATTCACAACTACCAAACATCGAAAACGAAAAAATTCGCCACTTAACTTCAACCAACCTCAAGAAGCTTAAAGCTGGCAAACGCGATTTATTTTTATAGGAGGCAAGCTTCATGGAAAAAATGGAAAAAACGCCAAATTCACTTAGAAAACAGGTGGTAATTCTTGGTAAGGTTAACGCTGGCAAAAGTACGCTTGTTAACGCGCTAACGGGTCAAGAAATTGCCATTGTCTCACCAGAAGCAGCGACAACTACCGACCCGGTCCGCACCGCCATGGAACTAATCCCTTTTGGACCAATCGTCTTAATTGATACCGCTGGCACTAACGACAACTCACCACTTGGCAACCAGCGCCTCAAACGCACCCAAGCGGTAATGCGTCGCGCTGATGTGGCCATCTATGTAATAGCAGCTGATGCCTTTGATGAAGCGTCATATACTGATTTTTTAAATAAAAAAATTCCGCACCTGGTGGCAATTACGAAATGCGAGCTAGCGGATGACGCGCAACTAGCAACTTTTAGAAAGCGCTTCGAAAATGCCGTTTGCTTGCACAACCACCACGAGCGGGACTTGTTAGTACTAAAAACGCTCTTAGCAAAACTGCTTGCGAGCCAAACCGCCGAAACGCCAACGCTAATCGGTGATTTGCTCCCACCAGCAAGCACGATTATCATGGTGATTCCTATCGATGCTAGCGCGCCGAAAGGGCGCTTAATTTTACCGCAAGTGCAACTTTTACGTGATGGACTTGATCACAACATCAATTGTTTAGTCGTTAAAGATACCCAACTTGCTAACGCCTTGAAAACGTCGAAAAAAGTCGATTTAGTAGTAACCGATAGTCAAGCATTTGCAACTGTTGACCGCTTGGTACCAAAAGCGATTCCCTTAACCTCCTTTTCAATGTTGCTCGCCAGGCAAAAAGGCGATTTCAACCAACTGTTACAAGGTGTGAAAGCGGTAAAAAATTTACCGGTGGGAGCCCGGATTTTAATGCTCGAAGGTTGCACCCACAACCAGACTCATGAAGATATCGGGCGCGTCAAAATCCCCGCCTTACTAGCTAAAAAAACCGGTAAAAATTTTCAATTTGAATATTATAGCGGTTACGATTTTCCTGATGATCTCCCAAAATATGATTTTGTGATTCAGTGCGGGAGTTGCATGATTAATTCGCGGGAAATTTTAGCCCGTTTGCAACAAATAAGGCAAAACCGCATCCCCGTGACTAACTATGGAATTTTACTGGCGTACCTAATGGATACCTTGACGCGAAGCGTTGAAATTTTTGCGACGCCATTAACAAAAACTGAGGTGATTTGATGATTGAATTACAAAAACTGGACAAAACCCAATTAGCAGAATTGATCAAATTAAACACGACCGCAATCAATTGCCAACTTAAAGAACAAGCCCAAAAAGCTTGTCAACGCGTCTACGCTGGCAAAGTTTATCTACGCGGCTTAATCGAAATATCGAGCTATTGTCAAAATAATTGCTACTATTGCGGGATTGCTAGCGGTAACAAAAACGCTGAGCGCTACCGCCTTAGCGNTNCCGAAATTTTAGCTTGCTGCCAAACGGGAAGCGATTTAGGATTTTCGACGTTTGTTTTACAAGGTGGTGAAGATCTCGGCATTTCTGACCTAGAAATTTGTCGACTAGTTGCCAAAATTAAAGCTAACTACCCAGGTTGTGCGATAACCTTATCACTAGGCGAAAAAAGCAAAAACGTGTATACTGATTACTTCCACGCTGGTGCCGATCGCTACTTGTTGCGCCACGAAACCGCAAGCACCGCCCATTACCAAAGCCTCCACCCGGCTAATATGTCGCTAATTACTAGAAAGCAATGCCTTTACGATTTAAAAGAAATCGGCTTCCAAGTTGGCGCTGGCTTTATGGTTGGCTCGCCCTTGCAAACACCGCAAACGCTTGCCGAGGACTTACTTTTTTTACAAGAACTACAACCGCAAATGGTGGGGATTGGCCCGTTTATCCCGCACAAACATACAAGATTTAAAGATTATCCACAAGGCTCATTAAACTTGACCCTCAACTTAATATCAATGGTTCGCCTACTGCTACCTAAAGCCTTAATGCCCGCAACCACTGCACTTGGAACCATTAACAACCAAGGTCGCGAACTCGGCTTGCAACACGGTGCCAACGTCGTGATGCCAAACCTTTCCCCGGTGGCGGTCAGAAAAAAATATGATTTATATGATGGGAAAATTTGCGTCAACGAAGCAGCCACAGAATGTATAACTTGCTTAAGTCGCCGGGTTAAAAAAGCCGGCTTTACGCTTGATTTTTCCCGCGGTGACCATGTTGACCATTTTTAACTAGACTAAAAAGCGGTTATTGGCGATTTTAGAAAGTGCAAATAAAGACGTTTTTTGCGCAATAAAAGTCCTTGCATAAAATTCTAAAAAAATGTATACTTGGGAGAATGGATTTAATTGATTGCGTTTTAGGCGCGCGATGACATCCAGTAGACCGCTCCGATAATTACTTCAAAATGCAAGGCGCATTCGATTTGCGTCCCTTCATTCTTCAATTATGGTAGCGGTCTAGTGATTAATTGGAGGAGGAGTTAACATGAAGAAAAAATTATTACTAGTTTGGCTGGTTGCGTTTACCGCGCTACTTGCTGCTTGCAACAATTCGGATAATGGTGGCGATGATGAGCAAGTGACGCTACGCATGGCCTGGTGGGGTTCGCAAATGCGCCATGATGCCACGATTGAAGTCATTAACTTGTTTATGGAGCAAAACCCCGACATTTACATTGAAGCGGAGTTTTTTGACCCCGATGGTTATTGGACAGCGATGAATACCCGAGTAGCCTCAGATGATGTTTGGGACATTTTCCAAATGGGCGGTAATTTCCAACAATACATTGATAACATTTTGGATTTAACGCCTTTTATCGAAGACGGGACAATTGATATAACAAACACGAACGAAGCTTTCTTAAATACAACCAATTTTGAAGGCAAGCAAGTGGGAATTTCTAATGGTGTAAACGCCAACGGCATTGCCTTTGATCCAGCGATGTTTGATGCAGTTGGTCTGCCACATCCAAATGAGCATTGGACGTGGGCTGATTTTAGCAATGCAGCCTTGACGATTCATGAGAATTTAGCTATTTATGGTAGCTCAGCACTTAGTGATTTTATTGCATTAACAATTGTGGCAACACAAGCCGGTGCCAACTTCTTTGATCCAGCGACAAATTCACAAACTTTAGGCTTTGATGATCCAGCAATTTTAGTCCCATTTTTTGAAATGCGTCGTGATTTAGTCCAAGCCGGCGCCTTCCCCGATTCCGGTCGCTTAGCAACAATTACCGATATCGAAGGCGACTTACTAGTAACAGGCGAGGCAGCGATGACTTGGGTTGCTAGTAATCAGTTTGTCGTCGTTGCCAGTGCAGCAAATCGGCCCCTAGAACTAGCGCCATTACCAAGACTTGCGCCTGGTGGCGAAAGCGGAATGGGCTTAACTTCATCACAAATGTTTAGCATCTCTAGCGCTTCAAACCATCCCGAAGCCGCTGCTAGATTTATCAACTTCTTCCAAAACGATGAAGCAGCTAACAGCATTTTACTAGGCGAGCGTGGCGTGCCAATTATGAGCCATATTCGTGATTTGCTCGAAGGCTACGCTGATGAGAATTTAACGAAAGTTTATGACTTTGTTGGCCTAGCTGGTCAATTAGATACCGGTCTTGGAAATCCGCTGGAATCACCAAATAACGCTGAAATTCGTGACCAATTTGAATTTTTATTAGAGCAAGTGATTTTCGGTCAAATTACCCCCGAAGAGGCAGCACAACAAACTTTTGAATTTGCTCGTGAAGTCCTTGATCGTAACTAACGTAAACTTGGGGATTCTAAAGAAAAGTCGCAAAACTTAGCTTCTTTAGAATCTTTTATTTTTTACGACCCACTTATCAGCTAGGAGGCTTTAACAATGGAAATCAAGAAAGAACCTTTCTCGTTGAGAAAGTTTATGAACAAAGAAAATACCGTTGGCTACGTGTTTGCGGCGCCGTTTATCATTGGTTTTTTAGCTTTCACATTTATTCCGATGATTTTATCACTGTATTACTCGTTTACCGATTTTAACTTGCGCAGTGGCAACTGGATTGGCTTTGAAAATTATGTACGACTGTTTAACGATGACCGCTTTATTAATTCAGTCCTCGTTACCTTAAGATTTGTGTTTGTTTCGGTGCCATTACGTCTGGCTTTTGGCTTGTTAGTGGCCTACTTGCTTACGCGTAAAGCTCGCGGTGTTAGTTTTTACCGAGCCCTTTATTACTTACCAACCCTAATCGGGGGTAGCATTGCGGTGGCAATTGTTTGGCGGGAATTGTTTTCGGTTAACGGTGCGGTCAATGTGCTACTTGCTGGAATGGGCATGAGCGCGATTAACTGGTTTGGCGAGCCTGGCATGGCGATGTGGCCGTTAATTTTAATGTCAATTTGGCAATTTGGTTCATCAATGATTATTTTTGCAGCTGGTCTTAAAGAAATTCCTGCTGAATTATATGAAGCCGCCGAAATTGATGGCGCCAACAAGTTGAAATCGTTTTTTAAAATCACTTTGCCTTGCTTGTCACCAGTAATTTTATATAATTTGATTATGCAGATGATTTCAGCTTTTATGACTTTTACGCAAGCTTTTGTTATCACCGGTGGCGGGCCAATGGATGCGACTAATTTTTATGCGCTTTATGTGTATCGTCATGCTTTTGATTTCTTTAATATGGGTTATGCAAGTGCGATGAGTTGGGTAATGCTGATTATTATTTCTATTTTCACGATTATTGTGCTTAAAACGTCGAAGTATTGGGTACATCAAAATTAAGGTGGGAGGCGCGGAGTGTCATGAAGAAAAAAACAATTAAGAAAACGATTTACCATTTTTTGATTCTTGCTTTTGGCTTTGTAATGGTGTATCCTGTATTGTGGATGATTTCAGGCTCATTAAAGGATAATAGCGAGATTTTAACGGGGTCTTTAAATTTAATTCCCAGCGTGTTTCGTTGGGAGAATTTTGCTAACGGTTGGCGGGGGTTTGGTGGCATTAGCTTTTCGACTTTTTTTAGAAATTCATTTTTTGTTGCCACAATTTCAACGATTGGGACGGTTTTAAGTTCGGCGTGCATTGCTTATGCGTTTTCAAGAATTAAGTTTAAAGGTAGTAAGTTTTGGTTTGGTGTGATGTTGGCGACAATGATGTTACCGTTTCAGGTGATTTTGATTCCACAGTATATTATTTTTCATCGGTTGGGACTAGTCGGGACTTATGCGCCGCTGTTAATTCCCAATTTTATCGGGCGAGCCTTTTTCATCTATTTGATGATGCAATTTATGGTTAGTATTCCCAAGGAATTAGATGAAGCAGCCATTATGGACGGTTGTAACAAGTATACAGTTTTTACCAGAATTATTTTTCCGCTTTTAAGGCCTGCGGTGATTACGTCGGCAATTATTCAATTTTATTGGGCGTGGGACGATTTCATGGGACCGCTGATTTATTTACAAAGGCCACAAATGTTTACCGTGTCCATCGCTTTAAGAAATTTTGCCGATACGACTTCCGTGACGGATTGGGGGGCGATGTTTGCGATGTCAACATTGTCGCTACTGCCGGTGTTTATTATGTTTTTGTTTTTTAATAAACAGTTAGTCGAAGGAATTAGCACAACAGGAGTGAAGGGGTAATTAAGATGATTAACAAAAAAGCACTAGTATCACGTCACAATCCCGTGATTAAACAGATTGAACTTGATTCACCGCTAACTGTCGGTAATGGTGAATTCGCTTTCACGGTTGACCCAACAGGAATGCAAAGTTTGGCTCAATTATACAAGGAGCATCAGCTACCGCTTTGCACAATGGCACAGTGGGGCTGGCATACTAAACCGGTCGGCGCGGGCAAGCCAAATTACACCCTTGCTGATCTCGTGATGACTGAATATGATTATGAAAATCGCAAAATTAAGCTCCCCGTCGAAAAATTTCCTGGCAATGAGGAAGCGTATTTGTGGTTGCGCCATAATCCACACCGCTCAAACCTCGCCAAAATCGCGCTACTTGTTAACAATCAAGCCATCAAACCTGAACAACTAACCGAGATTAACCAACAGCTGTATTTGTATGAAGGTCGCTTGGAAAGTCGATTTAAACTTGATGGCAAAGCTTGTTTTGTTACAACGATCTGCGACAACAAAACGGATACAATCGGCTTTAAGGTTGAATCGGAGCATGAATTTTTAAAAGTGAGCCTCGCTTTTCCTTACGGGTCGCCTGAAATGTCGGGTTCTGATTGGGAGCAAACCGCTGCCCATCAAACAATCGCCGTGGCATCTGTAGCTCAAGGTCAAGTTAAGCTAAAACGCATGATGGATGATCTGACTTACTACACCATTTTGAGTAGTGTCGACGGGCTTGCTGCTCGGGCTGTGAGCGCGCATCATTATGAAATTCAACCGCAGACGCAGACCAAAAGTTGGGAATTTGCGGTGACGTTTAGCCAACAAGAAGCGCCATCCGCACCACAATTTGCCGAAATTTCACAAAATGCGAAAACTTATTGGCAACAATTTTGGCAAAAAAGCGGGGCGGTGGATTTTACTGGCTCAACCGATGCCAGAGCGCCCGAACTTGAGCGCCGGATTGTCTTGTCGCAATACTTGCTAGCGATTCAAAGTAGTGGCAGCTTGCCACCGCAAGAAACCGGTTTAACTTGTAATAGTTGGCATGGGAAATTCCACCTAGAAATGCATCCTTGGCACGCCGCTTGGGCGCCGCTTTGGAATCAGCCCGCGCTACTTGAAGCTAGCTTGCCTTGGTATCGAGAAATCCTTGAAAAGGCTGTCGAAAACGCTAGCAAAAATGGTTTCAAAGGCGCGCGCTGGCCAAAGCAAGTGGCAAATGATGGCATTGATAGCCCGTCACCAATTGCGCCGTTGCTCCTGTGGCAACAGCCGCATCTGATCTACATGTTAGAATTAATCTACACGCAAAAACCTTGTGCCGACTTTTTAGCAAACTATTGGGAGTTAGTCAAAGAAAGCGCTAATTTTATGTGCGATTACTTATCATGGAACGAAGAGCGCCACTGCTACGAACTGCTCGCCCCAATTATTCCGGCGCAAGAAGAACACGATCCACGCGTTGTCAAAAATCCAACCTTTGAACTTGAATACTGGCGTTTTGCCCTCCAAACCGCTGCGAAATGGGCAAAGCGCTTGAATAAACCGGCGCTTGATTGGGACTTGTGCGCTACAAAATTAGCAATGCCGCCAATCAAGGATGCTTTGTATTTAGCGCATGAAAATTGTCCTGATACTTTTACCGCCTTTAATCGGGATCATCCATCAATGCTAGGCATTAGCGGGCTGTTTATTAGCGAGCATTGTGATTGGCAAATCTTTGAAAACACCCTAAACAAAGTCCTAGACTGTTGGGAATTTGAAACTATGTGGGGCTGGGATTTTGCCTTAATGGCGATGGCAGCGACCACGCTTAACCAACCAGAGCTAGCCATTGATATTTTGCTGATGTCCTCGCCGAAAAATGACTATGTAATTAGCGGGAATAATTACCAGCGGACCAGGCGCGACTTGCCCCTTTACTTGCCGGGGAATGGCTCGCTGTTACTTGCTGTTGCTTTAATGGTTGCCGGTTATGCAGGGTGCGATACTGATCAACCAGGCATTCCGAAAAATGGCGCGTGGCAAGTCGAATTTGAAAATGTTTTCCCGTTTTTTAAAGATACAACCAAAGGAGCGTAAATAATGAACTATCATGACAATAAAGTAAGCGATTTGAAAATCACCTATATCGGTGGCGGATCGCGTGAATGGGCCCGATTTTTTATGGGAGATTTAGCGCTTGAGGCGCAAATGAGCGGCAAGGTTGCCCTGTATGATCTTGATTTTGAAGCTGCAAAACAAAATGCGATTATCGGTAATCAAATAACAGCGCAAACAACATCGGTAGGCGCTTGGGAATATGAAGCAGTTGCTACACTTGAGGAAGCGTTAACGGGCGCTGACTTTGTGGCAATTTCGATTCAACCGGGTACCTTTGACGAAATGGCATCAGATGTTCACCTTCCTGAGCGTCACGGAATTTACCAAGCTGTCGGCGATACAACCGGACCAGGTGGCTTGATTCGTTCTTTAAGAACGGTTCCCATGATTGCAGAAATCGCCAAAGCCATCAAAAAAATTGCGCCAAACGCTTGGGTAATTAACTATACTAACCCGATGAGCATCTGCATGAAAACCCTATACCATACTTTCCCTAAAATCAAAGCTTTCGGCTGTTGCCACGAAGTCTTTGGCACCCAAGAAGTCCTCAAAACCATCACCCAAACAGAACTTGGCATCAAAAACATCGCTCGTAGCGACATCAAAATTAACATCCTCGGCATCAACCACTTCACCTGGCTTGATTATGCAAGCTACAAAGGCATCAACCTAATGCCAATCTATGAAAACTTCATCGAAAATAACTTCAAAACGGGGCTAGCTAGTGAGAAAAATCCTCGTGCTAACTTCTTTGACTGCTTGCACCGCGTTAAATTTGACTTGTTTAAAAAATACGGACTAATCGCCGCTGCTGGGGATCGCCATTTAGCAGAATTTTTACCAGTTGATGACTACTTAAAAAATCCGGAAACCGTCGCCAAGTGGGGCTTTATGCTAACACCTGTCGCTTGGCGAAAAGCTGAGTTAAAAGCAAAGGAAATTCGGACTAAACAACTAGCAGACGGCGAAGAAACCTATCACGTTTGCCCATCTGGCGAGGAAGGGATTTTGCTAATCAAAGCCCTTTGCGGCTTGGGGCAAGTCATTAGCAATGTTAACATTTTAAATAGTAGCTTGCAAATTAGCAACCTCCCAAACAGCACAATTGTTGAAACCAATGCCATCTTCGAGCGTGATGCCATTAGGCCAATTATTGCCGGGGCGATGCCTGAGGCGATTTTACAGCTAACAACGCCACACATCAAAAACCACGACCTGATTTTTGAAGCGGCTCTAACCTGCAACAAAGACCTCGTAATCGAAGCTTTTCTGAACGACCCGCTAGTAAAAGGGAAAATAACTGCTAGCGAAGCACACCAACTGGCCACCGACATGATTAACAACACAAAAAACTACTTACCAGACGGTTGGCAGTAGCATTAGCCAGCTTGATGAAAAAAAGCCTACTTTAAAGTAGACTCGTTTGCGAATTTGGTCGTTATTGATAATGACCTTTGCACATTAATATTTCAATTGCTTCATTTTTAACACGATAAACTAGCCGATGCTCGCTGTCGATTCGTCTTGAGAACCATCCAGATAAATCTGCTTTTAAAGGCTCAGGCTTGCCAATCCCATCGTGCTTATTTCGGCAAATATCAGCAAGTAATCTATTAATTTTCTTTAAAGTTTGCTTATCGTGAGTTTGCCAAAATAAGTAATCCGCCCAGGCTTCCTTTTGAAATATTTTATTCATTTGCCATCGCCTCTAATTCCGCCATTGATTTGGTTATGACCGAGGCATCAGCCAAATCAAACGCTTGGGCACGGCGTTTTAGTTCGCTTACGTTGTGACTACTATAAAAAGGATCTGCCTTTAAATCAAAAGGGAGCCCATTTTCACGAATCACCTTTTTTATAAACATGTTAATCGCTGTTGTCATATTTAAACCTAAATCTTCAAAAATCAACTCTGCTTGACTTTTGACCGCCTCGTCTATTCTAACATTTATTTGCGACATTATCAACCACTCCTTGTCTACTATTGTATATCAAAAAGCCTACTTTGTCAACCATTTGATGCTTAAAATTCCTTTAAATGGGTTAGTTGGTATGTTGGTTGGTATCAAAATGTTAAGTTTGGCAATTGCTGAGCTGGTGTTCTGAAGCGGCGATTATCTGGTTGGGCACTAGCGAAAAATTATCATCGTAAAAATCTATTCAAACAGGCTGATAACCTGCTAAAACAGCTTAAGGAGCGATTTAAATGCTAAAAACAAACGACATTACCATTCGTGACCCTTATGTCCTCGTTCACGAAGGTAAATATTATCTGTACGGGACTAGAAGCCACTTATGTTGGCAACAACCCGCAGAGCTTAGTACCCAAGGTTTCGACGTGTATGTAAGCGATGACTTAGAAAATTGGAGCGCGGCGATTGAGGTTTTCAAAAGACCTGCTGACTTTTGGGCAACGCTTAATTTTTGGGCGCCCGAAGTTCACGAATACAATGGAGAATTTTATTTATTTGCAACCTTTTGGAACAAAATCCGCTGCCGCGGCACGCAAATTCTCAAAGCCAAAAGCCCCCTTGGACCATTTACCATCCACTCACCAGAGCCCATTACTCCAAGCGATTGGGAATGTTTAGACGGCACATTATATATAGCGAAAAACGGGACGCCATACATGGTATTTTGTCACGAATGGGTCCAAATTAAAGAAGGCACCATTTGCGCTGTCCAGTTGTCACCAGATTTAAAATCACCAGTCAAAGCGCCATTTACGTTAATTAACGCAGCGCACCCAAGCTGGGCAGACGGCGATGCTGGCAAAGGGCGTTACGTGACCGACGGACCATGTCTTTACCGGACAAAAACAGGAAAACTGTTGATGTTTTGGTCATCACTAAGAAATGGCAAATACGTCGAAGCGGTATCAATTAGTAGCAATGACGAAATTGATGGCGAATGGACGACCTACGACGAACTCCTTTATGCTGAAGATGGTGGCCACGGCATGGCATTTACCGCCAATGATGGGCAGCTTTACTTTACCTTACATGCCCCTAATACGAATTACCATGAACACCCAACCTTTTTGAAAATTAAAGATGTTGGCCATAATGTTGTTAGACTTTGACTAACCGCTTGAAAAAACTTCGCAAATAAAATCAAGGAGCTGCCGCTTGTCGACGCGGGAGCTCCTTTACGGTGGTTTTATCGCTTTATTTCAAAATACAAAGACGTGTTTTTTGATTTATCTTAAACTTTCAACTACACCAACATCAAGACCAGTAATCGTCGCAACAAAGTCGATATCAAGTCCATTTGCTAAACTAGTACGAGCAATTTTGAATTTTTCTTCTTGACGTCCTTCTTGAAGCCCTTCTTGACGTCCTCTTTGCATTCCTACATAATCTAGTTCTTTTTCATATGAATAAGCATCGGCAAACATTTTCCTAACCTCCTTATCGCTTAAAAATTCTTTTAAGTAGCCCTCTTCTTCTAATATATCAATGGCTTTGTAAACTGAATCATATTCTTGAGCTAGCTCCACAAACCGAGCATAACCTGCGACTGCGCTTGTTGTGCTTTTGTCTGGT
>JGI990J12352_1000238_pt1 | contig 13032 bp, 14 predicted proteins | sample Intmic4MA4BA4MSA_FD_12352 | JGI IMG/M metagenome (IMG submission 12352) | reverse complement strand
ATTCCCAGCAAATAATGCAATGGTCATTCCAACCACTACTAACGGTAGTAACTCAATCAACGCTTGAAAAATAATTATTTTTTTCCGTTCACCTAAGGCTAAATAAATGCACCGTTCAGGGAGAAAATTATCATGCTAATATTCACGCTCTCCGTCCCAACGCTCGCTTAAGAACACAACAATTTTTTTCCGAATTTAATGCCTTAATTGCAGACTCTGTGAATAATATCTGGTTTGATTTCCCTGTTGATAATCTTGAATCTTGCTCAGTGCGATAAAATGATATATTTTCATAGTAGTTACTGAGAAGTTAGGAGCAAACGAAAAAAAGTAATAACGCCCTATCCACTACCAAATGAGTAGGCGTTATTACTTAAATTTCAACATACTTTAAGAGCTGAAAGTTGCGTAGCATCTTGTAACTCTTTTTTTATTGTACGTTAATTCTACCACATTTATGCGAATTTGTAAAGTATTTTTATCTTTATACCATTAAATGCCCTAAGAGCCAGTTAACTAGTACAAAATAGATGGTAAGTCCGGTAATGTCTTTAATTGATGTGATTAGCGGTCCGGTTCCAGTTGCTTGATCGAGATTTAATTTAATGAGTAGATAGGGAATCACAAAACCTAAAAACGAAGCCAGTGTCATTGTAGCAATCAACGCCAAGGCTAAGGCAATGCTAAGCTCTGGGATTCCTTGCCACAAATAAGCGATTATTCCCGTTGTCACCCCCGAGATAACTCCTAAACTCAGACCAACGCCAACTTCTTTGGCAACATGCTTCCAAATGCTAGTTGTTTTAATATGTCCTAGCAGCATCCCGCGCGTAAAAATCGTTGATGATTGTGTTCCAATGGTTCCGCCCATATCCATAATAACCGGAATAAATATCGCAATAATCGCAACCGATTCCAGTGCTTCTTCAAATGAACCAATTACGCCACCTGCTAGAAATCCAGCAATCAAAGTAATCACTAAGTAGGGCAAACGGGCTTTCCAAATTCTTAGATAGCTCCCCTCAATCAAAGTCGCACTTCTCATTGTCTCACTGCTAGTAACATCGCCAGTCAGACCGGCGCCGATTAGGATATCTTCGGTTGCTTCATCTTGCAAAATATCCATGGCGTCATCAACGGTAATAATTCCCACTAGGCGATTTTCATTGTCAACGATTGGTACCGCGAGTAAATCCAAAATTTGAAGCGACTTGGCAACTTCTTCTTGATCTGTCCCGGTATGAAATCTGATAACATCAACACACATAATCTCAGAAATTTTCGCATTAGCATCCGCAATAAACAAATCCCGTAAAGAAATAACACCTTCAAGACAGCCACCTTCATCGGTAACAAATAGCGTATAAATTGTTTCTTTATCCTTAGCAATCACACGCAACTTCTCTAAGGCAGTGCTTGCCGTCCATTCACCACGAAGACGGACGTATTCAGGGGTCATTAAGCGACCGGCAGTTTCTGGTTCAAAGCCCATTAGCAAGCTAATATCTTTTCGTTCGGCTTTTCCTAATGAGGCTAACATTTTTTTTGCAACGGTTGCTGGTAGTTCATCAAGCAATCTGACTCGGTCATCAGGTGCGAGCTCGCTAAAAACAGCAATTGCATCTTTTTCTGTTAACGATTTAATCAAGTTTTGCTGATCATTTAAGTCCAAAGCTTCAAAAACTTCAAGCGCTAAATCTTTGTTTAACAGTCGATAGGTTAGCGCGATTTCCTCATTTGACAGCTCGTCAATAATTGTAACAACGTCTAGCCCATTCGCTTCGTTTAGGATTTTTTTTAATTCGGTTACCTCTTTTGTTTTGAGGTGAGTCAAAACAGTTTCTTTGAAATTCATCATTTTCATCTGCCTCCAGTAAATTAGTATTTTTGTTTTTGCTCATTTTATGTATAATCCTACCGGATGGTTCTTCCATAATGACTCACCTCGCTTTATTTTTTTTGTAATGATTCAAAAATTACCCGAAAAAAGACAACTCGAATAAGGAGTTGTCTTTTGGGCAACTTAAATCTCTGACGCTTACATCAACTTATCCTGACAGTTTTAGTTTACCCCAAAAATTATTTAAAAACAATACTCCTCGTGAAGAGTTTAAGCACTAGAAGACGTAATTTACTACCAAATAGCTACCTTATCCGAAGCCTTAATCCGACCTCAGCTGTTCTACCCATTGGCATCTCTCGATGTTTTTGGGCAGTAGCCTATGTTCTCCTAGGAGCCGCACCTAACAAGTTATTCAATTTTAAAATCACTACGTTACTAATACTATACCACATTTTGACATTTTTTGCAAGTAGAAATAATTATTCTGAAAAAATTGCTAGCTTGCGCGTTCGTGATTATTTAAAAACTTCACCGATTAGTCGCTCAGGATTGACATGAACGCCATTACGAATAACTTCGACATGGACATTTGTTGCCATACCCATGGCTTGACCCTGAATAACGGATTCGCCTTCGGTAACTTTTATGTCGGTTAAATCCATTAGAATAACTTTATTTTCATCGGCAGTCACGAGTGTTATTACTTGTCTGCCGGTTGCATCATCAACAACGCTATCGACTATTCCTGAAATTGGGGCAATGCCAGTAACAGCGGTTCCGCGTTCACAGGCAAAGCCAGTTCCGCGCGATAACGCACTCGCAACGTTGCCAGTTGTTGCGTCAACATGTATATCAATCATCTTGGTTAGCTCATCCGCATTATCATAAGTAGCTTCGAAAAATTTGGTGGTAATAATGGGATCTGTGGTATCAATTGGGATGATGAAGGTTTCTTCTGGTACTGATAATGCCGGTTGTTCTTCAATAAATACCGGTTCGGTTGGTTCGGGGATGGTTTGGTTTGCGACAACAGGCGCTGTCGCGGTTGGCTCGGTTATTTCGGGTATCGTTAACAGTTGCCCGAGCGCTACCGTTCCGACAGCTAATACTGCGATCAGTGCAAAAACTACTGGATCGACTTTTTTCAAAAATCTTTTGATTTTTTTCATAACTTATCACCTCACTCATATCATGAGCAAGTTGATAAAGTTTTATTCACCATTAGCGAAATATTTTTCTTCAATTGTGACCCCTTGGTAATAATGTTGCAAAATTTCATGATAGCTTGCGCCATTTTGCGCCATTACATTAGCGCCTCGTTGACTCATCCCAACACCGTGTCCATGTCCATAAGTTGTAAAAATGATGTTATCTTCATGGTAGCTAACGCTAAATGCTGCAGAACGCAAGTCCAAAATTTCTCTCACCGAGCGTCCGGTATACACAGTGTCGCCAATTTTGATTTCTAAAACATTGCCACCTTCGCTATGGGTTACCTGTGAAATGCTACTTGCTGTGATTGCTTCGTTGTCAAAAGCTTTTTGCAAATCATCAATAGAAAATGTTTGCTCGACGGCAAAGTCATCGCGATCTTGATATCCATCGCTAATTATTGATCGCAAGTAGGGGCGTTTGCTAGCAAAAACATCTTCAGAATTTTCGGTTTTACCGCTACTCATTGCAAAGAACATCGGGGTAATTAAATTGTTATCGTATTTTAAAACTAGCCCTTTAGTTGACATTACCGCTTCAGAAATTGTGGCAAAATGAGTGTCAAAGTCAGCTCCCCATAGTGTTTTTAGTTGGTCATCATCTAAAAACACTTGGTGCATAACGGTATCAAGAATATAATCTTCGTGTTGGAGGAGCTGAAGCACATAAGTCCGTCCAGCGATTGCTTGCGCCCGCAAAGCATCAAGCTCAAACAATGCCGGCATCTCGGCAGCAACCACGCCAATTAAATAACGTTCTAGTTCAATCACCTGAAATTCAGATAGATGATCACGATAAACCGTAATATAAAAATTATTTTGGTCGCAAGCCTCACACGCAGATAATCGCCCATTTGCCGTCGCGCGGTGATCGTTGATAATCGGCGGGGCAACTGCTGTTAAAAAGACGGGAATCATCACCAATGCAAAGATAAAACTTCCCATAATTCTTGATCCGGTTTTAACGCTCATGCTTACTTGTCTAACATTTTTATTCATAATCAAATCCCTCATTTATTACTGCTTTTATTAGTGTGTTATAAATGTATGCACGGGGAATTTTAATTATAACAAGTAATTGCTGCGCGAAAAAACTAGCGCCTTTAACTGCTAACTATTTACCAAAAATTTGACGAATAGCTCGACTAAATGCGAATGTGGGAAATTCTTTTTTAACACATAGTAGAATTTTCGAATGGGAATTTCTTCTTGCAACTTAATCGGGACAACTAGCTTTTGCTTGATAAACATTTTAGCTGCAAATTCAGAGACAATGGCAATGCCTAACCCGTTCATCACCGCAGTAATAATGCTTTGCGTGTTGTCAAAACTGCTGACCATATTAATTTGATTTAAATTAATTTTCGCTGCTTCGAAAAATTTTTCGTATTGTAATCTCGTTCCGGAACCCTTTTCTCTAGCAATAAAGCAATTCGCATATAACAATTCTTCGAGTGAATAGCGCTTAACGCGACAAAATCCTTGATTATAGGGGGCGATAAACAACAGTCGTTCCGACATTAGCTCTTTAAATTCACACTTCTCATTTTCTAATATGTCACCAGAAAAGCCAATTTCTGCCGTTTGCGTGGCAATCCCAACTGTGGTTTTAAACGTATCCGCTTGCTTAACATTAAATGAAATATCAGGATAACTAGCTTTAAAACGCGTCAACACTTCCGGCAAAATATACTGCGCTGGCACTGATGATGCTAAAATATTAATTTCACCGCTGAAATTTTTTGAAAGATTTTTGACTTGCTCAACAGCATTGCACTTTACTGCTAAAATTTCCTTGGCGCTTTCATAAAAAATTTTTCCTGCTAGCGTTGGGGTCACTTCTTTCGTTGATCGGTTAATTAACACCTCGCCAAGCTCGGCTTCAACGGTGCTAATATAAGTGCTGACCGACGGTTGCGACAAAAAAATCTCCTCGGCAGCTTTTGAAAAACTCGAAAGTTCAATAACTTTGACAAATGCTTCAATATGTTTAAAATCCATAGGTTTCTCCTTTGTTGAGGATATCTTTAACGGCGTCGACAATCGTGGTAATCTCGCTTGGCGTGTTGAAGTGGCTAAAAGAAAATCTAATAGTTCCGCTAGGATAAGTTCCCAAGGTTTTATGCGCATTCGGGGCACAATGAAGCCCGCATCTTGTCATAATTTGATATTTGGAATCTAGTAAGCTAGCAATTTCGGCGTTGTCTTGATTTTTAAAGTTAAGGCTGACAATGGCAACACGATTATCCGTTTTTTGTTTGCCAATAATATCGATATCATCAATTTTGCTAATTTCGGCAATGAATTTTTCTGTAAGCTCTTTTGTTTGTTTGAAAATGGTTGCAATTCCAGTTGATTTTAGGTATTCTAAAGATGCTTTTAGACCCATAATCGCGGGAATGTTGAGCGTGCCAACTTCAAATTTATCTGGTAATAATGATGGCTGGTTAAATTCGTGAGACGCGCTACCCGTGCCACCAGTGATGATTGGGTTAATTTGGGACGCAAATTCACTTTTGACAATAAAGCCGCCTAAGCCAGAAGCGGCAAGTAAGCCTTTGTGGCAAGTAAATGCTAAGGCATCAATTTGCGACATATCAAGATTTAGTAAGCCGGCTGTTTGCGCGGTGTCGACGATTAATTTCAGCTTGTGGCTGTGACATATTTGGGCAATTTCTTCAAGGGGTAAAATCGTGCCACAGACGTTGGAAGCGTGTGTAATGGCGATTGCTTTTGTGTTATGATTTATCAGTTTAGCAACTTCACTCGCAACTAAGGTCCCATCGGGCTGACACTGAGCCACGCTGTACGTAACGCCTCGCTTTGAAAGTGCGTGTAGTGGCCGCATTACGGCATTGTGTTCCATGGAGCTGGTGATAAGATGATCGCCGGCTTGAAGAAATCCTTGCAAAATCATGTTGATTGAGTAAGTTAAGCCCGGTGTGAAAATTACGTTTCTTGGTTGATTAAAGTTAAATAATTCACAAAGTAGTTTTTTCGTCTGCAAAACTTCTAAGGCAACATGATAGGCTGATTCATAACCGCCCCGACCAAGATTACAGCCGACGTTATCTAAGAAATGTTTCATCGTATCCCCGACGCTTGGGGCTTTGGGAAAGGCGGTTGAAGCATTATCGACATAAATTTTTTTCAAATTAATCCATCCTTTATCAAATATTTTGATAAATTTCATTATATATATTAATAATTAAAATTGCAAGAGTTTTCTAAATTGTTTATAATTATTATTGGGAGTATTCGCCGAAGTTGTCAAAATTTGGGTAAATAGTTCAAAATAAGGTGTTAAAATGCCAAGTGCTAAACAGCAAATGGCAAAAAGGAGGAATTGAAAGTGAGTAGTAAATTTAAATTACCGCTTGTTGGTGCACTGTTTGCGATTGTCTCAGTGTTACTTGTTAGCTCGGGAAATCCTGGGAATATGGGGCTTTGTGTTGCTTGTTTTATTCGAGATACCGGTGGCGCGATTAGGTTGCATAATTTTGAGGCAACGCAGTATGTCAGACCAGAGCTGATTGGGATTGTTTTAGGAGCTTTGGTTATTTCTTTAATTACCAAGGAATTTGCTGCCAAAGGTGGTTCCGCGCCAGCGACAAGGTTTGTGCTCGGGGCGTGTGTAATGATTGGTGCCTTGATATTTTTAGGTTGCCCAACTAGGATGTTGCTAAGAATTGCTGGTGGTGATCTTAATGCAATTGTCGGTTTGTTCGGTTTTACTGCCGGAATCTTTGGAGGGATGTTCTTTTTAAATAATGGTTTTTCATTACAGCGAACCTATCATGTTTCAAAAACTGATGCTTTTATCTTGCCACTCATTAGTGTGATGCTGCTGATGGCGTTGATATTTTTTCCAACAATACTTAGTTTTTCGGAAGCAGGTCCGGGTTCTTTGCATGCGCCGGTTCCAATGGCGTTAAGTATCGGTTTGTTAATGGGCGGGGTTGGCTTTGTTAGTAGATTTTGTTTTGTTGCTGGGATTCGTGATAGTTTCTTCTTTAAGAATTTTTCCATGTTATCAGCTTTTGTGGCTTTACTTGTTGTTGGCATTATTGGTAATTTAGTGCTTGGCCAATTTAATCTCGGCTTTGTGGAGCAACCGGTTGCACATACAGATGGTTTATGGAATTTCTTAGGTTTAGGCTTAGTCGGCTTGGGTTCTGTTTTGCTTGGCGGTTGCCCGTTTCGGCAGTTAGTGCTTGCTGGTAGCGGTAATTCTGATTCCGTAGCGGCGATTTTTGGCTTAACATTTGGCGCGGCACTTGCGCATAATTTTAGTTTAGCATCATCGGCTGCTGGACCTGGTGATAATGGTCCGATTGGCTTTGTCATTGCTATGGCGATTGTTTTGTTCATTGCGGTTTATAATACATATTTTAATAAGAAAGCGAGGAAAAACGCATGATAACTTTAGATGCACGGGGCATTTCGTGTCCAGAGCCGCTAATTATGTTAAAAAAAGCCCTTAAAAAAGCGGACAAATTGATTTTACTGGTTGATAGCAATAATGCGCTGAGCAATTGTGAAACTTTCGCCCAAAAGCAAGGCTTCACGACGAAAGCCGAGGCGAAAAATGGTGAATATACCGTTCGCATTAGCAAGAATCGCTGATGCGCTATCTCGCAACTTTTTTCACTCATCACGATGCGCTCGCATTTTTTAGCTTTTTAACAGCTGAAAAGCTTCAGGCAAAACTAATGCCAACCCCACGAAAAATTAGCGCTGCTTGCGGTACTTGTGTTACCTATCTGGCGGATGCGACTGATTTTGCGGTTGATTTTGATTTTTACGAAGCTGAGGCAGTTTACATAGAATCAATGGGAATTTATTCAAAAGTGTGGGAAAGCAAAATTTAACGAATATGAAAATTTTTTTCGTAAACAGAATAGTTTGACCTTAAAAAAAGAGAGTATGCCAAAGTTNACCGCATACTCTTTTTACAGCGCCCCGATTACAAACCNCCAAACTCAAGAAAGCTTAAGAGCNTTTTTTTCTTTCACCATCAATGTAGTTNAGCACTATCAGTACAAGNGTTCCGAGGTTGACCACAAAACCAACAACCCTTGCTTTACTCACGACTCGCTTCTCCTTGGAACTCGCCACATATTTAAAATCCATTAACATCNACTCCTCTTGAAATCAAACTTGCTACTGATGAATATTTTAGCACACTTTGCCCTAAAAGTCGATACCTTGAAGGGATTATAATTTTAAATATGAAAAAAAACCGCGCCATTCATACTTTGTCCGAGAAAGCGGAAACAAAAGCTGGTGAATATATTGTTCGCATTAGCAAGAAAGAATGCTGAATTATCTGGCAAATTGTGATTATGCTGAAAAAGACCCGATAAAAATTGGGTCTTCTTAAGCTAGCTATTTATGAAATAATGGTAAATAATCTTTGTGCGCGACTAGCATTTCATCTAACAACTTTTTAGCAATTTCGCCGCTTGTAACTAATGGATTTAAGGTAAATGCTTGAAGTGCGGTATCGTAACAACCAGTTACCGCCGCTTTAATGGTTAATTCTTCCATTGCTTTCATGATTTGTAACAATCCGCGTTGAGCTGGCGGTAATTTCCCAAAATTGACGGGTGTCGCGCCGTTTGCGCCGATATATGCTGAAATCTCGGCCGCACAGTCGTATGGCAAATCGCTAAGGGCGCCCTGATTTCGTGTGCTGACAACCATCATNGTGCCTTTATCGTTATAAATCGAGTTGATGATTTCACAAGCTGCATCGCTGTAATATGCACCGCCACGCAGTGTTAATTGTTCTGGCTTGTGATCAAGTTTCGGATCTTTATAAAGCGCAAACAATTCGGCTTCGACTTGCTTAACTACTTGACCGCGCGTCTCATTTTTCTCAAACTGTTCTAGCTGATCTTTTAACATTTCGTCGGTTAAGTAATAGTAGCGATGATAACTACATGGAAGCATTTTTAAATTGCGAACTTGTTCATACACAAATTTTACATTTTTAATATTTGCAACTTCATTAAAATTCTTGGCATTCGGGTTGTAAAGGGCTTCAATCACTTCCGTAGTTCTTTCGTTGCCACTGTTGTCCCAAATTCGATGCCAATGCAAATGATTTAGTCCACCAAATTTAAAAGTTAATTCGGCTTCTGGAACATCAAGCGCTTTTGCGGCAGCTTTGTACTGCCCAATCGGTACATTGCATAGGCCAATGATTTTCTCCCAACCACCATTTTTTAGAACTGCTTCTGTAACCATTCCGGCAGGGTTTGTAAAGTTAATTAACCACGCATTTGGACATAGCTGTTTCATATCGTTAACGATATCTAAGATAACCGGAATTGTTCTAAGTGCTTTAAACATCCCGCCAGCGCCGTTAGTTTCTTGACCAATCATGCCATAAGCATTTGGAATCCGCTCATCTTTAATGCGAGCATCAAGTAATCCCACTCTAAATTGGGTTGTAACAAAGTCAGCATCTTTAAGTGCTTCTTGGCGATTTAGTGTTAAGTACACTTTTGTCGGCAGTCCGGCAGCTTTAAACATTCGCTTGGCCATTTCGCCAACGATTTCTAACTTTTCGCGTCCGGCTTCAATGTCGACAAACCAAAATTCACGGATTGGTAAGGTGTCAAATCTTTTGATAAAACCTTCGACGAGTTCAGGGGTATAACTTGAACCGCCACCGATGGTAACGATTTTTACTGGTTGCTTTGCCATCTTTAATCACTCTCGCTATTATTTATTTTCTTTCATTTGCAAGGCTTTTTCAAAAACGCCTTCGCCGTTCATTAATCCATAATCTTTCATATCGATAACTGCAACGGGAATGCCTTTTGGCTCAAGTAATTGCTGTGCTTTTTTGAGCATAAATCGAACTTGTGGTCCGAGCAGGACAACATCAGCATTTTTTGAGTTTTCTTCCATGGTTGATTCTGGAAAAGCTTCAATATCAGCCTCAATTCCTTTTGCCTTAGCGGCAGCTTTCATCTTATTTACCATTAAGCTAGTTGACATTCCTGCGGAACAAAATAATCTAATTGTAATCATTTGAATCTCTCCTCATTTGTGTAATTTTTAAATTTTTTATGCAACAGTTGAGCCTTCAGCTAATCGTTTAGCTTCTTTTTTGTTTTCCATTCGCTCGTGCATAAAAAGGAATGGCAGATAAATAGCAACAGCTGAAGCTAGTGCGATAATCTGGGTGATGGCAGCTCCTAGACTTCCAGTACTTAAGAAGGCATTAATAACTGGTGGGATTGTCCAAGGCAGTAAGACATAGGCTGGTGTTGCAAAGCCAATTACTGTAAAGAAATAGCCGATTGCCGATGCAACGATTGGGGCGAGGATAAAAGGAATGGCAAATATTGGGTTAAGGACAATTGGCAAGCCAAAGATAATCGGTTCATTGATGTTAAATAATCCTGGAATTAAGGACAATTTACCCATGAGTCGTGTATCTTTACGTTTGGCAAAAATAATGATCGCAATAACTAGTCCTAGCGTTGCGCCCGAGCCGCCAATTGTTGAGTAAACATCCCAAAATGCCCGCGTCCATACATGTGGCAGTTCAGTGGCAGCATAGCCGGCTTCAAATGCATAAATATTAGCATCAAGGGCGGCAAATCCGACTGGGTCGCGAACAACGGAGACAAGTTGGGCGCCATGAATACCGATAATCCAAAAGCCTTGAGCAATAAAAATCATCACAAAGATACCAATTGGGTGTTGCATCACGGCATTTAATGGTTCTTGCATGGATCTTAAAATCGCGTCAAACATGTTCATCCCTAACAGCAATTCAAACAAGAATGTTAAGGAACTAAAGAATAAGGCGACAGCCGCTGCAGGAATCATTACTTCAAAAGCTTTTGAGACATTTGGTGGCACAGACTCAGGCATTTTAATTGACACCTTGCCGCTTCGCATAATTTTATTGAGCATAAACGCCGACGAAACCCCAACAATTAATGCCAAAAACATCCCTTGTGCATTCGTAAATCGCGCTAAAACGACGTTATTTACAGCTGTTTCATAGCCATTGACTTCAAATACCTGTGTTGTCGGAATCAGCGTGACGTAAGAAATCACCCCAACAAGTCCAAAAAACCAAGGCATATCGGCATTGATTTCTTTGGCAGCAGCGTAAGCTACTGCAAAGACAAGATAAATGGCAAGAAAGTTCATAGTTGCAAATTGCATGCCAGCAAAAATTGGTTGTAGTTGTGTTAACCAGCCAAAACCATTAAAAGCTGCTAGCCCATTTGTTGGATGAGCAATAACATTATTTAACAAAATGGCAACACTACCAGCAAGAACAATCGGCATAATACTAACAAAGGCTGCTCTTACAATTCGCAAAAAGAAATTCGAAGCAATCCGGCCACCAAAATCTTCAAATTTTTCAACAAAGCTTCTTTTTTCAGACATATTTTTTTTCTCCCTATATTTAGATTTTTAGTAGTCTATCAATCGTCCATTTCAGGAGCTTTTTTTTATTTCTTGACTAATCACCAAATTTTCCTCCTAATATCATTTTTTGATAGTTGTACCAACGTCGCCACACTTGCATTACAACATATGCCTTACAATGTCTATTATAAACGCTTTCCGACAAAAAGTCAAGAGTTTTTGACGTTTTGTGCCAAAAAAAAGATGTTTGCCACTAAAATTGGCGCCATCTTTTGCGAGCTTATTATTTTTTACTAGCTTTGAATTACCTCGTGTAGGCTAAACACCTTGCGTTTTGATGTTATGGAACTTCACTTTCAGCTTTTATCTTTTAAGTGAATGAGCCGAAATCAGCTGTTTGTGACGAAATCGCGATCGGTGTATTTTGGTGCCCAGCCTCTTTTAAAAGCTACCTAGAAAAATTTAGCTAATTCTTATGATTGATTTCAACTCCAAGTAGCTTGCTAAGATGTTAAGGAAAATTTTACAAGCTGCTGAGTTTGATTCGGAGTATAATCCTCAAATTTTGAAGTCAAGCTATTGCTTTTACACGCAAAAAAGGGTATACTAAATCATATGACACACCTAACACGAAAGTGGAGTGATTTACAGCATGAAAAAGTTAAAGTTATACCTTGACACTTCTGTTATGAGCCATCTTTTTGCCGACGACACGCCAGACAAAATGGCAGATACCAGCAAATTATGGGAATCATTTGTTTCTGAAGAATATGAGCTCTTTATTTCAAATGTAGTTGTTGATGAAATTAGTAAGTTTCCAGAACCTAAAAGAAGACAAATGCTTGAGAAAATGGCGTTGACAAAGCTTCACATTTTACCTGATACCGTTGAAACTAAAGACCTCGCTTTAGCGTATATTGAGAATGCGGTTCTCAAAGAAAAAAGCTTTGATGATTGCCAACACATTGCATATGCTGTCATTAACCATTGCGACGCCATCGTTTCTTGGAACTTTAAGCATCTTGTTAATTTTAAAGTGATCGACAAAGTGCGGATTGTAAATGCAATTAACCGCTACAAATCAATCAGTATTATATCGCCAACTATGCTTATTGCGAAGGAATAACCATGAATACCAGCAATGCATGATAGAGCTTAGAAAAATTCGGGAAGAAAACTCACAACGTCGAATTTCTCAACCTTGGGAAGAAACTCAAAAGGAATTAGAGCAATCATTAAATTGGTTTTTGAAAGCCATTGAGAAAATCCCCCCTTATCAAAATCAAGCAAATAATCTCAAGATAATTTCACATCAAAAAGCTTGCGATTAAGTAGTTTAATCACGAACTTTTTTTGATATGGAATTTCTACTTTGTGGTGATATGGCGCTTCCTTTGAGCATCTATAGCATTACACTGATTTTCTGTTCGTGATCTAAATCCCATTTTGTAACAGTTCAGGCCTCTATTTAAAAACCACCCATAAAACGATTGCCAATTGAATTTTAACGTTTTTTGTCGTTTTATTTCTCCAAAATGCAAGAAGTATATCTTTTGAACTGCTATGATTAAT
>JGI990J12352_1000237_pt1 | contig 13049 bp, 11 predicted proteins | sample Intmic4MA4BA4MSA_FD_12352 | JGI IMG/M metagenome (IMG submission 12352) | reverse complement strand
CTGTAGCGAAGTTAGCCTCATTTGCAACTGTCGCAAAAACAATGCGTTATCTAAAGTACTTATGTACTCTTACAGTAAAAAACGAAATTAGTGTTAAATTTTCATGATGATAAGCGCTACCCTACAAGATAACAAATAATATTAAAGTACATTCAAGCAGTAATAGTTTGGTTGCGGGTCGCACTATGGGCGAGAAGAAATCCTCAGGTTGCGGGTCGCAGAGGACTGCGACCCCTACAGGTGGATTAAAAGCCAATTGCTATTGATGTAACAATACAGGTGGGTCAAAAATCAATTGCAACATGATGTAACGATTTGCACAGTTGATTGCAACAATCTTGTGTGTGGGGGGGCCTCTGTGACCCGTACATCATATGCAAAAGAATGAAATCAAACGAATACGACCCACACAACATCTAGAAATCATGATGAAAATTTAACACAACCAAAATCAAGATTAGGTTTGCGTTGTAAACTAGCGAAGTCTACTTTAAACATAACTGCACTATTCAATACAGCTATACTACTTTAAACACCATATCTTTTACACCTTAAATACCATATCTTTAATATCGTTTACCGCCAATTTAACTTTTACGTTAGATTGCAACAACCCTAGCACTTTATTGCGGGCATGCATTACGGTAGTGTGGTCACGCCCCCCAAAACTCTCGCCTACCCTAGCTAGCGGCAAGCCCACAATTTCGTTTACCAAATACATGCAAATTTGACGTGGCTCAGCAATTTCTCGGGTTTTCTTTTTACCTGTTAAATCTTCTTTAGAGATATTGTAGTAGCGGCACACACACTCAATTACCCTATCCGCCGAAACGCTCTCTTCCGATTTTTCGTTAGAATCTTTTAATGCCTCTTTTACCATATCAATACTGGGCGTATTTTCACCCAGCCTAGATAAAAAGATAACCCTATTTAGTAGCCCCTCTAAATCACGAATATTAGAGGATATTTCTTCTGCCATAAACGCAAGCACACTGCCCTCAATTTTAAATTTAAGCGCAAGTGCTTTTTTTTGCAGAATGGCGGTACGGGTTTCTACGTCGGGTAGTTGCACGTCTACCATAAGTCCGCCCTCAAAACGAGATTGCAGACGTTCTTCTAAATCTCTAATTTCTTTAGGTGGACGGTCTGATGTAAAGATAATTTGCTTATCCATACCATGCAACGCATTAAAGGTATGAAACAACTCCTCTTGCACCCCTGGTTTGCCTGCAATAAACTGAATATCGTCTATCATTAAAATGTCAATGTCACGATACTTATCTCTAAAATCTTTACCTTTACCCTTACGCACCGATTCAATAAATTCGTTTAAAAATTTTTCGCTAGATACGTACAAAATCTTTTTTTGCACATGGGTAACACGCACCGCATTGCCAATAGCGTGCATAATATGGGTTTTACCTAAACCCGAACCCCCATAAATAAACAGCGGATTGTAGCGTATACCCGGCTCTTCTGCTACCGCACGGGCAGCAGCGTACATAAACTGATTCGATTTACCCACAACAAAATTTTCAAAATTATATTTGGGGTTAATAGGCACTGCGTTCATTTTAGGGGAAGAATCAACCGCTTCTTGGGCAACGTAATGCTCTTCTGATGCGCAATACGCACCCCGCTCTGTGGGTTCTATAATCAAAATATCGGTCATGGCTGCGTTAATGCTTGCCATAGCCTCAACCAAACTTATTTTAAATTTATCGTTAACAAAATTGCGAATATTGCCGTTAGATGCACACAACACCAACCGACTATCTACAATTTGCACGGCATCTAACGTTTTAATCCAAACGTCAAAATTCACCGCACTGATAGAGGTTTCTAATTTTGTAAGCATGCTTTGCCATAATTCTTCTGCCGCCGTCATAATATGTACCTATCCTTTATTTTCTAACATCTAGCTCGTAGAAATAAAAATTTAACAATCTTAATATCGTGGATTCTAGTGCTTCACGCTCTAGATTAAGGCGCAATACGTCAAATATACTCCCTATAAACGCACGTGACGCAAGCCAACTCATTAATTTATCTTGCGCAGCTGCCTCTTTGCCATAAAATTTTATAAACACAAGGTTGGCTACTTGGTCTATCATTTTATCTGCAAAGTCCTCATAGCGGGTAGTGGCACATTTATCTGCAAGCAATATCATCATTTTACCGTGTTGGTCAAACAAATTAAGGAGCAACTGTGTTAAATGTGGCATAAGTTCTTCAATATCTAACGACAACTCGGCATCTACCCATGCCAGTTTTTCGATAAGCTTAGGAATTTCTTGATAGGTTTGCCTAACAATGCCGTCAAGCAAACCCGACTTCCCGTCAAAATAACGGTACAAGTTGCCCACAGGCACACCCGCTATTTCGGCAATCGTAGAAATACTGCCCTGACGGTAACCTTTTTCTAAAAATTCCTCGGTGCCTACTTCAATAAGTCGGTCATGAATGTATTTCTTTTTATATTGCATAAGCGTATATCTCCGTAATTGTAGCTTATACAAGTATATCATACGCAAAAATATATGGCAATCTTTTTACGTATGATTCTCTTTTTTACCTTGCGAATTTTAAGATTTTACCGCTTATTACAGCTTTGTAGCCTGAATATACACTTCGGATTTTGGCAAACCTAACTCGACAGCTACAATTTTAACCGCTTCTTTTTTAGCAATGCCTGCATCTATCAAAGCCTGTAATTTAGAGGGAATGTCGCAAGCAACTACTTCGCCTGCCCCTGTTTCGTGTGCGCCTTCTACCACCAAAACAAACTCCCCCTTTTGCACAAAGTCTAAAGTTTCCCCTAATACAAATCGGATAATACTCTCAAACTTTTTACTGATTTCTCGCACAAGACTCGCCCTACGACTCCCTAAATATTTGTGTACAAAAGCAAGGTCTTTTTTAACATCATGTACCGCAATATAAAAAACAAGGGTGGACTGCACACTAGCAAACCTTGCCATAAAGTTTTCTCGGTCACGGTTTCTTTCGGGCAAAAAGCCCGCCATGCAAAAACTACTGGTGCTTAAACCGCTTAACACTACCGCATTGATTGCCGCACAAGGACCACTAATTAACGTATAAGGTAGATTGTGCGCAATAAGTTCTTCCACCAATACACTACCAGGGTCAGATATAAGGGGCGTACCTGCATCAGAAACTACAGCAATATCTTGCCCTTGCTTTAATTTAGTGATAATCTCGGCGCATTTCTCTCTCTCTGAAAATTTTTGATACTCTAACACGGGTTTTTTAATGTCATAGTGATTAAGCAGTTTTAAAGAGTGTCTTGGATTTTCTGCATAGATACATGCTACATTGTGCAGAGTTTCTACTGCAAGATAAGTAATTTCTTTTAAGTTGCCTATGGGTGTTGCCACAAAGTATAACATGCGCTTCCCTCCTTACATTGAACCGTATCGGATATCTCTAACCCCACAATAAGCAAAACGTCTTTGCCATTGGCAAGAAGAATAAGATTGTCCCGATTTTGGGCTGGAATTTTTTTATCGATAAGATATTCTTTTAACTTTTTTGTTCCACCACCAAAAGGCTTAAACCTATCGCCGTTTTGTCTAAACCTAAACACAGCCGTATTAGGAATCGCATGCATATCAAAATAAAGTGGTTTATTGTGCGCCTGCTTTTGGTTAGCATTTTTAATTTTTTGCGCATTATCGTCTGTAGGCTGTAGGGTTATCCGCATGTTGCCCAACACAATAGTTCCCGTTTTAAAAGGTACACATAAAGACAATGCTTTGATAGAATCGGTAGAAGTTACGCTTTTATCTATTAAATTATCCGCTTTAAATAGCACAACCTCTTGCCCACACTTTTCGGCTAAATAGCCATGGGGCAAATTTAACCTAGCACCGTTTTGCTTATCTTTTAACCCTACAATGCTATCAATAACTCTACGAGAAAAATTGTTAGCGATACCCAATTCTTGGATTGCTTTTAACACGTAGCTAGCACCCAAATTTTTATCTAACACCGCTACATCTATGCACGCTTTGCCCTCTTTACTTACACGCACGCTACCTTCATTTAGCGTCACCGCAGACAAAGTTTTTTGCACCTCAGCACTTAACCCCAATACCGCATTTTCTACCCCCGCATAACTTTTTTTTATCAGCGGAAGCACCTCGTTCCTTATAAAATTTCGGGTGTATTGATTGTCTTTATTGCTGCCATCTACCGCATACGGCACGTTATGCGCCGCCACATAAGCCTCTATTTGCGTTTTATGGATACTTAACATAGGGCGCAGTAGATAACCGCAACTTAAAACCTGCATGCCACGCATACCATTTAAGCCACTACCTCTAAACATATGCATCAAAATAGACTCTACATTATCNGACGCATGGTGTGCGGTTANNACTTTATCTGCNNNNCCNTTTTGCACCAAATCGGCAAAGATTGTGCGCCTTGCATCACGTGCCGCNTGCTCTATTCCGATACGTTTTGTAGCCGCCATGCTAGGCACATCTANCGNAAAGGGCATAAACCTAACACCGTTTTTAACGCAAAAATCTTGCACGAATTGTATATCTCTTTCGGCTTCTGCGCCCCTAATTTGATGATTAACCGACACCACAATAAGGTTATTTTTTTCTAAAAATCCNGATTGCAAACAAAGACTAAGCATACACATAGAGTCTATACCGCCACTTACCGCCAACGCCNATNTGTCGCCCTCGGCAACATACTGCGCAAGCGTTTCATTNAATTGTTTNATGATNTCTAACATATTTAAAAATGGGGTGGCGTTAAATTTTCTTGATGATTTTTTATAAGGTGCGGGTCGCACGGAGTGCGACCCCTACATGTAATGTAAGTCAATGACCAATTGCAATTGATTGCAATAACCTTGCAGGGCCGCACAATACCTAAAAGCATCAATAAGTACAANACCACCTAACTTGCAACGTGTTATTATTGTTTGCGATACCCCAAGTCATCCATGATGTTGCGGCGGTTGCGCCAATTGTCACGCACTTTTACAAACAACTGTAAGTGTACTTTATTGTCTAACAATTTTTCTATATCTCGACGTGCCGACTCGCCAATTTGGCGCAACTGTTGCCCACCCTCGCCAATAACAATCAACTTATGCGTATCTCTTTCGCATACAATATCCGCCTCAATGCGCACCAATCTTTCTCCACTATCCATACTCTGCACTGCTACACCAATGCCGTGCGGAATTTCATCTTGCAGATACAAAAGGGCTTTTTCTCGTATCATTTCTTCAACTAAAAATCGAATAGGCCTATCCGTAATTTCGTCTTGCGGATAAAAGAATTCCCCCTCGGGTAATTCACTTAATAACATGACCTTTAGCTTGCTAATATTTTCGCCCGACTTACACGATATCGGCACAATCTCTTTAATACCTGCCCTGCCCTCGCTAGGTGCAGTGTACGATGCCAACTTTTGCAGCATGGGGTACATGCCACCAAACCCTGCCAAATCCAACTTATTAATCGCTACATACACAGGCGACGACTTGGTCAAAAACCGCTCGATAATAGAAATAAGTGGTGCGGTTAAAGGTTTGGTAGCATCTAACACCACCAGTACCGCATCGGCATCTAACCCTGCATTGGATACCGCACGGTTCATATACTTGCCCAATTCGGTTTTAGGTTCATGAATACCAGGGGTATCAATAAAAATCATTTGATAATTGTTTTCGGTTAAAATACCCAACACTTTATCTCTAGTCGTCTGACTTTTAGGTGTAACAATAGAAACTTTTTCGCCCACAAAGGCATTCATAAGCGAAGATTTGCCCACGTTGGGCTTGCCTACAATGGTAATAAAACCACTGCGCCTTATAGAGTTGTTGTTCGGGTCGCTAAGATTTTGCGTACTATTATTAACTTCCGTTTTTACGTTTTTCATAGTGTTTTCCTTTTGGGTCGTATACTAAAAATCAAAATTTTTCAGATTCTATGGATTAATGGATTATTTGGCAATACTAAATTTGCATGATACCATGATGCAAAGTCGTGCCTGTAACTAAAAATCGTCATTACAATTTAAAACAACCTTATTGCTTTAAGGATTGCGCCAGTATCTTTTCTTCTAATGCCCGCATCACTTTTTTATCTTCTTCCACTTCATGGTCATAACCGAATAAGTGTAGCAGTCCGTGCGCAAATAAATAAGTCAACTCTCGCTGATAGCTATGCCCGTACTCTATAGCCTGCGCTTTGGCTACCTCTTGGCAAATCATAATACTGCCGATAAATACACCCTCTTCTTGATAATCTAGCGGATAATTTTGGGCAGTAAAAGGTTTAGGGGGTGCTGCATCAAACTCAATAAAAGGAAAACTTAATACATCGGTAGGCTTATCTATAGCACGGGTACGTGCATTTAGCTCTTGTATTTCTTGTTTGGTTATAAACATCAATTCGATGCATGCATTGCCTTGTAGCGATAAGAGTTGATGGCTAGCAGCACAAACAGAATCAAAATGTAGATTGCCTTCTTCATCAAAACATTGTATCATAACTACCCCTTATCCTTTAGCCGTACCGTCAGGATACTGTAGCCTTGTATGATACAGCCCACCGTAAGCGTTGATGATGGTGTTTTTAATCAAGGTTAAATCTTTTAACGATATATCGCACTGGTCAAATTGTTTGGCGGCAATACGCTCACTAATCAAATTAGAAAGTAGCGTATTTACTTTGTCGCCGTCGGGCTTGTCCATCGCACGTATCGCTGCCTCACCTGCATCGCACAGCATAATAATAGCAGCAATTTTAGAGCGTGGTGTAACCCCATGATAGCTATACGCCTGAGGCTCTACCGTAGAATCGGTAAGCTTACGGGCTTTCTCAAAAAAAACAGGGATAAGAAGCGTGCCATGGTGCTGTACCGTAACATGGCTGATTTCGATAGGAATACGGTGTTTTTGGCAAAGTGCCAAACCATCCTCAGTATGTTGCCGAATAATTTCTGCGCTTACTTCTGGAAGCAATTCGTCATGGTAATTGGTTTCACCTTGATTTTCTTTATAGTAACGTGGATTTTCTAACTTACCTACATCATGATAAAACGCAGCAGCACGTGCAAGATAAGGATTTTCTCCAATAGCAGAAGCGCACATTTCAGCAAAAGACGCTACCGCCAGACTGTGTGAAAAGGTTCCTGGGGTTTCTATGCGCAACCGTGCTAAAAGGGGTGCGTTATGATCCGTGAGGTCTACAAGCCTAGCATCGGTTAACAAATTAAACCCTAACTCTATAAGAGGGGTTAAAAGTAATGCCATGGCAAGTGGCGCAAAAGCGGCAATTAAAGCAAAAATGATTCCTTGCCTAAATAGTTTATCATAGAATGCATTAGCAGAAGACCCTGCAATAGACGAATATCCTGTACTTATAGAGAGTATCCATGCATAACCTAAAATTGCCACAAAAAAGAATGCCGCTATGCAAAGGCTTTTTAATATGTAGCGTGACCTACCTGGGCGACTGGATACCACATACGCAACAACCGTGCCGCCAACAATCCCTAAGTTAAACATCGCCACGATATCTAACACTTTCATAACCGATAGGTCTAAGCCTCCAGCACCACTAAACGCAGACTCTATCAGTAACGTAGACACGATAAGTAGGTTACAAAAAATATTACCGATAAACACATCACGACGACGTCGTAAAAGAGGAGCCAAAATAAAGGCTGCAAGCGTAGTAGGAATAGCAAACACGTTAATAAAGCTAAAATAAATGTTTACAATATAACTTAAAGCCACTACCGTACCGATTACATATAAATCACGCCCATGGTTTACAATCTCTCTTCTTGTATACAACAAATAAAATTGCAATGCGCTTATAATCAATACAATACTAACCAGCGAAAGCACAAATGCGCTGGTGTGCTGCACAATATTTAAATTAGGCGAAAAATGAAACTTCAACCACACTGCCGCCATAAGTACAATCGACAGTATACTAAAAAACACAACCGATTTTATAAAGACTTTACGTTCGATTTTAGGTTTTGCCAATTTAATTTTTTCTTGTTTTTCTATCATAGTTTTTTGTTATTCGTTGTCTTCATAGGCTACAACAATTCTTTGAACCAACTCATGACGCACGATATCTTTTTTAGAAAGGTTACAAATACCAATGCCTTCTACGCCGTCCAAAATTTTACTTGCGTGCTTTAAACCACTTATCTGGTTATCGGGCAAATCTACTTGCGAAGTATCGCCGTTAACCACTACCTTAGAGTTTTCGCCCATGCGGGTTAAAAACATTTTCATTTGCTGTACGGTAGTATTTTGCGCCTCGTCTAAAATGATAAACGCATTGCTCAGCGTACGCCCACGCATGTAGGCAAGCGGAGCAATTTCAATTATCCCACGCTCTACAAGCTTTTGATAATTTTCTATACCCAACATTTCGCCCAACGCATCAAAAAGAGGACGCAAGTAAGGGTCTACTTTTTGGGCTAAATCCCCTGGTAAAAAACCTAATCGCTCACCCGCCTCAATCGCAGGACGAGTTAAAATGATACGCTCTACCTCTTTACGTTTAAAACTGGCACATGCCATGGCAACCGCTAAAAAAGTTTTGCCCGTACCTGCAGGGCCTAACCCTAGCACCAATGCGTGCTTCTTGATTGTATCAACGTACCGCCTTTGCCCTGCTGTTTTGCATTTGATGGGCTTGGCACGGGCTGTAACGCACACAATGTCTTGGCTAAGCCGCAACACGTCTTCTTTTTTACCGTCTTCTAGCAGTTGTGCTACGTGCCTTATCCTAGGTTTATCAATACGCTCACCAACGCCAATCAACTCTATTAAACTCTCTACCAACCTTACTGCCAGCGTTGTTGTTTTGGCATCGCCACTTACCAACAAAGTTTCAGCGTTCGTCCTAATAGAAACACCTAACAAAAGTTCTTCTATAAACTTTAAGTTTTCGTCTAAAGCCCCAAACAATTCAGGCAAAATTTCTTTGGTTATTTGTATCGTTTTGGTTGTAATGGTTAAGTTTCTCCTATTAAAAGTTCTACTGTAATAAAGGTATGCACACGGTATACCGCACCACCCAATTCTTCTATATGATAGGTTAAGGTATACGGGCTAGAACCCATCAGCATCGCCCTATTGGCAATAGACTCATCTTTAAAGTTTGCCAATCGCTGCTCTAAAGTATGGGTGATTTCTACATCTTGTAACTCGTAATACACCGTTTGCGCCATACGAATCGGAAGAAAAAAATTGTTAAACGCATACGTAGTAGTGGTTACAGCCTCACTAAGGGCAAATTGGTGACGTGCTCTTGCACCGATATTTAAGCCCCACACCGAGAGTGCCGTACGGGTATCACGATTACCCGTGCGCTGTCGCACATTTTCGGTTAAAGAAAAGGTACTAGAATCCGTAAACGTCACATTGCCGTACACCCGCCCAATGCTAGGAGTAGGTATTACTTCTTCCGTAACACTCACCCGATACGCACCGATAAGTGACGCACCGCTAAATACCCTTTGCCCTACCACTACATTGGGCGTACCGCTTTCGGCAATAACCCTAGTAACCTCTGCATCAAAACGGCTAAAAATACCGTTCATGTTGGGGGTAGGGGGCAAAGCGTAATCGGTGGTTTCTATAATGCTTACACGCAAGGTTGTGCCACGCAATTCTACCGTTGCCTCTAATACATCTTCTAAATCATTAATAAGCGCACGAATCTCGGATAATTCAAATCTAGACTTTCTTACACCTACACCAAAACCGTTCTCTGCCAAATGACGCTTAACCAATAAAGGCTCTATTTTCTCGTAGCCGCTAAGTTCTAACCGCCATACAAAGCCATACGCATACACGCCTAGTGCTACAAAAATAGCAACAGCCAAAGCTAATCCTAGTTTATTTAAAAGATATAATCCGATGGTTTTGGGCGAAGAGCTTTTAACCACCTTATAAGTATAACACATTCTTTCTAAAATAGCAAAAGCTTTTACTAGGTCTTTTTTTACAATAGAAATTTGCATGTTTGAAGGATTTGTGCGCACTACTCCGTACACACCCACCCCGTTTTCTCGCAATTCGTTTAATAAACGGGTTTGGTTAAAGCCTTCTATTGTCAAAGTATCCCCCATCCACCATAAGGACGGAGTTTTATTTTTTCTTTCAAGCAACTTTTTCTTTTCTAATGCTCTTTGGCGGCCTCTACTACCAGCCGCTCCTCTTTGCGCTTGTCCAGCCGTATCGCACGACGGCAACGCACCTTTGCCCACAATCTCCGCCAACGCCTCTTTATTAAACGCATATACACCCTTCTCTTTTTTTTTCATATTATTGCACCATCTAAAATTACTTTGTGTAAAAAACCGCTTGTAACGATTGGAGCAACTTTAATATCATGCCCCTTTTTTGCCTGCTTCAATCTTATCTTTATATCGATGCTTACCATTTAGGCTAAAGCAAATAAACCTTTTATCAATGTTTATTGCTGCATAAAATTTAACTTAAAATAATGTATATACCATTTGGATTTTGTAAATTTTAATGCTGATTGTTAGCCACAAATGCGGTTATTGATTATTAAAACATAGCATCGCCCATAATTTTTATTTGTAACGATAATCAATGACCGTCCACACCATAAAATAAAAAAGCAAAAACCTCTACCCATACGCTACTATAAGTTATTAAGTTACAATGCCCGCATCACTTATCCGTCCTTTAATAATCATGGTTTTATCCTCTAACGAAAACACACATAGCTCTTCTCCCACCACTTTAATACGCTGTTTAGAAGTATCTACTACAATCTCAAGCTCTGATACATTCACCACACGCTTAATACCCTCTATATAAACCGCCTCACCGTTGTAGTTTACAAGCGAATATCCGCCCGCAATCCTAGCCCAATCTAAACCTAGCACATTGCCAATATCTCTATAAAAACTCATTTACAATCCTCAAAATCAATGGCAAAATACCTGCCCAAATATAAAATTCCCCTACCTATCTCTATAGATATGCTAGAGGAATTTTATATAGAATCAGTTGATAGGGTTTAAAAAAGTATTTTTAACGATTCTCTAAATTTTCTTTAACCACAAAAATTTTACCACCCTCAACAGCGGTAATACGTACTTTTTCGCCTAAGGCAATAAAATTATCCGCATGTACAGAAAACGTGATATCGTTGATAGATACTTTACCCACCTCATCTATGTCTGTAATGGCAGTACCTGCGCAATCTATTAAAAATTCGTACGTATCGTCTTGCGCTTGCGCTTCATTTACAGCTATCCGTATGGATTGATACAGCCACTCTTTCTTTTGCACATTCAGCTTAATAAGATGGGCACTTAATAATAACACCGCTATAATCACCAACATAATCAATAACATTCCTGGAGAAAATCCATACATCAAACTACGCAACAGCATACCACTAAACACCAACATCGCACCCAAACACCCAAAAAACCGCTTAGAATATCGATACATCTCAATAATCATAAGCGTTAAACCAATTAAAATCAACATCATAGCACTTAGGCTAAAATATCTAAATAAATCAATTAAATCTCGCCCTAAACCAGAGCTTACTATTAAGTTATAGAAGTATAAAGATTGCATCTACGCATCCAGTATAACGCAAAACCCATGCGTTGGCAAGAAAAATTATCCCCTATTGAAACAGAATTACACATCCTACACAATTAAATAAATTCTCAAAACAAACGCAATAGTAAGCGTTTTAATACCGTTTATTACACTAAGGGTTTTGTGGTAGCATGTAGTACAAAATTTACTGTTAGAATTTACCTCATGCCAAAACCTTAATGAGCATCTCAAAAAAAATCAAGCCCTACGTGTTGCAAATATATGTATTTTATTAAATTATAGGGATTTTGTTTTAAAAAAGGAGTAAAAAACAATATTTTTTCGTATAAATAAATTCTCAAAACAAACGCAATAGTAACCGTTTTAAAAAAGGTGTGAAAAAACAATATCCTTTCGCATTATTAAGGCTGAATGTGGCTTTTTTGATAACAAAGGTGTTGTTTTGAGGCTATCCATCAAGTACCCAATCGGAATTTCCCTCGCTAGGCACTATACTTACCGTACAGTGTTTGATATTTAAACTTTCTTTTGCCTCTAGAGCATCATGCACATTTTTAGCAATGGTATGACCCTGAAAAATCGTCAAATTGCCATCTATTTCTACTACAATATCCACAAATATTCTTTTGCCAAACATTCGTGTTTTAAGACCCACTACCGACCGCACACCCTTTAACGCTAAAGCCAACGCTTTAATTTCGTTGGCGGTTTCTTCTTGCGCTGCACTATCTGTAAGTTGCTTAACACTGGTTTTTAAAATATCAAACGCAATTTTGGCGATAAAAAGTGCAACAAGCAAAACCGCTATACTTTCGGCAATATCTGTGCTTAAAAATATACTTGCAATTAAACCAATTAAAACAGCAAGCGACGATAAACTATCCGCACGACTATGCCACGCACCTGCTTTTAGCATATCAGAATTGATTTTTTTAGCATAATGCATACTATACCAAAAAATAGCCTCTTTAATCACGATAGATACAATCGTTACACTAATAAGATATACATTAACATTGGATTTAGAGGGAGATATAATGCCTCTAACACCCTGCCATACCAGTAGTGCCACGGTAGCAAAAAGCACTACAGAAAAAAGCATGACCATAAGCGGCTCATATTTTTCATGCCCATAATTATGTTTTCTATCCGACTTAGAGGTTGCAATAAACACTACGATAATAATAAATGCGGAAGTAAGCAAATCTGCACCCGAATGAACGGCATCAGAAATAACCGATAAATTATCAAACATAATACCCAACACCAATTTAGCAACCGTTAATATAATGTTGGCAACCACTACCACAACCGCAACCCGCAACATAATCTTCTTACTTGATTCTTCTGTAATTAAAACACTTTTTTTACTCATACATGTACTCCATTTGTTCCAAAAACATAAAAAAAT
>JGI990J12352_1000236_pt1 | contig 13084 bp, 12 predicted proteins | sample Intmic4MA4BA4MSA_FD_12352 | JGI IMG/M metagenome (IMG submission 12352) | reverse complement strand
AATGAATTAACAGCAAAAGAAATTAAAGAGGCAGATGGGATTATTGTTGCAGCAGACAATAAAGTTGATATGACTCGTTTTGTTGGTAAAAAAGTCATCATCACGAATGTTCAATCAGGCATTCATAAGGGTGAAGAATTAATAAAGAGATTCCAAGATGATGAAGTCAAAGTTTACGAAGGAGTAGCTGATTTTACAGATTCAGATGATATTTCTTTTGGTGGAGAACTTTATAAGCACTTAATGGCTGGGGTTTCGCGTATGATTCCGTTTATCGTTGTCGGGGGAATTTTTATCGCTTTAGCTTTAGGTATTGGTACACCAATGGAATACCAAGGTGGTGGTGTTTATGGTTGGGGAACTAGAAATGCATTCTGGCAGGGGATTTATTTTTTAGGGTCATCTGGATTCACATTCATGGTACCTGCATTAGCTGGATTCATTGCGTATAGTATAGCTGATAAACCAGGGATTACACCTGGATTTGCTGGTGGGTGGTTTGCGGTAAATGGTCAAACATTCTTTGGTGCAGAAGCTGCATCAGATGGTTCATTTGCAAATGCGGGGTTCTTGGGTGGAATCGTTGCAGGTTTCTTAGCTGGATATACAGTAAGGTTAATTAAGAAGGTTAAAGTACATGAGTATATTAAGCCGATTATGCCGATTATCATTATCCCTTTAGTGGCAACATTCATTGTTGGTTTCTTAATGATGGCAGTTGTTGGAGCACCAATGGCTTGGCTATTTACTGCTTTGGAAACAGGATTAGCTAACTTACATGATGGTGGAATTGGAACAATTGCTATTGCGACAATCTTAGGTGCAATGATTGCCATTGATATGGGTGGACCGATTAATAAGGTTGCTTTTATGTTCTCGGCAGCTATGATAATGGAAGGTCAACCACAATTTATGGGAATGACGGCAGTTGCGATTGCAACACCTCCAATTGGAATGGGAATTGCTTCATTAATAGCAAAAAATAAATATACATCTGTTGAAAGGGATGCTGGTAAAGCTGCTATTGCGATGGGATTCTTTGGAATTACAGAAGGTGCTATTCCATTTGCAGCGGCGGATCCAGCTCGTGTTATACCTGCTAATGTAATAGGGGCAGTTGTTGGCGCAATTATCGCAGGATTACTAACTATTCAGAACATGGGGCCTCATGGAGGGCCTATCATGGCATTCTTTGCCATTGATGGTGGAATTTGGTATGGTTTGCTATACATATTAGCAATCATTATCGGTTCAGTAGTAACTGCCTTGATTGCTAATATATTAAAAAAGCCACTCCCGACAACTTAAAATAAACGTGATGACTTAAATTCGAATTGATAAATGTTTCTATGATGTTGTGCTTCAACACTTTAAAACTCATCAATCCGATTTCGTACTATCATGAAAATAAATTAACAATAAAAATAAATAATAAAAGAGTGAAGATATCATGGAAATAATGAATTTAACAGATATTACGTCAATGGAGCTTATCAATTTAGAACTAACAGGTAATACAAAATTAGAAATCATTGATGAAATGATTTTAATGCTAGAAAAAGCAGGAATGCTTGGTTCAGCTAAAAAATTTAAAAAGGCTATCATAGAAAGAGAAAAAGAAGGTACGACTGGTTTAGGCATGGATATTGCGATTCCTCATGGAAAATCAAAAGCAGTTATTAAACCTTCGGTTGTATTTGGAATTAAAAGTGATGGTGTAGATTGGGAAAGTCTAGATGATAGCTTATCGAAACTCATTTTCATGATCGCTGTTCCAGAATCGCAGGCTAGTAATACACATTTGAAAATCCTTCAAATGTTAGCACGTAAATTGATGGATGAAGACTTTAGAACTCAGCTACTAAATGTAAAAAGTAAGGAAGAGGCATTTGAATTATTAGAAACAATAAGATGAGCGACGTCTAATTGATTTTAGTAGAAATTTAAGGAAGTCTGACATATTCGTCTCAGCTTTGATTGAAGCGCCTTTTGGAAGTTCTGAGAGAGACCTAATAAAAAATTGAGGGAATAAACCATGGAAATAGGTATCATAGGATTAAGAAAAATGGGATTCAATATCGCTCTATAAACCTCAAAGATAATCAATACGCAGTCAAAGGATTTGACCCTAAACGAAGAGGCGATCCAAAAAGTAAAAGAAAATAACTTAAAAATTTACTCAAAAATGATAGAATTCCTAAAACGTACTCGAAGAGAAAAACTTATCTGGAGCATGGTTCCGTGTAGTAGTTGTCTTTAGTGAAAGTCGGGAACTCGAAGAAGATCGCGCAGTCGTTGCAGCCTCTGGAAAAGGACAATGGACAGTCAAAACAGTACTAGAAATGAACGTCGTTGTCCCAATCATCGCCATGTTCATGATGTTTCGAAGCCTATCACAAGAAGAAGACGTCTTAGGACTAAAAGTGGTGGCAGCTCTGCATAACCAATTCGGCGGTCATAGCTTCGTAAAAAAAGACGAATAAAACATCCCACCAAAAACTGAGATTTAACGGGGCATAAAATCTCAGTTTTTTTAATTCCCACAACACCAATAACTGAAAACACTACTCTAACTGCCCAACATGTGCTATAATTTTATTAACATAAACCTTGGGTGTAACTATTAGGATTAAGTTAAAGCTATTTGATAATCAATAATGATGACTAGAAAAGGAGGCTTTAGCATGGCAACTAAGTTAACACAAAAAGAGGCAGATATGCTGATTTCAATGCTAAAAGGAAAGTATCGAAAAAGAGATTGAAATCCCGAACAGTATCTTTGCTGAAGGTTTTGGTGAAAAATATGCAATTCCCTTTGATGCAACTAACAAAGATTTTATCAGTCTATGTAAAGAATTTTTTGAAAGATTTAACTTAATTGACAAACCCAACATCACATATAGACCAACGTTGTTCTAAATGCTAAAATGTTGAGAGGAGAAAACGATGGAACGTTTAGATGTACAAAAAATGGTTGATAATTATACCAATTGGTTGAACGAAGAAATCACAACTGCAAAATTTGGCGAATATTCCGAAATCACGTTACCGTATTTAGACAGGTCTAACGATTATCTTCAAATTTACGTAAAACTTAACCCTAATGGAACAATTGACCTGACAGACGACGGTGTTATTGTTGGTAATCTCATGATGTCAGGGATTTCTTTTAGAAAAAATAGTACTCGCCTGAGAGCCTTAGAGCAAATTGCTAAAAATTTTAACGTAAAAATCGATGGAGAAGACATCAAAGCAACAGCAACAACTTCGAATTTCCCACAAATGAAACATATGATGGTTCAAGCTATGTTATCTATTGATGACTTGTTCGTTTTGAACCCAGCGAATATTAAAAACACATTTATAGAAGATATTACCACCTATTTTGATGCAAACGAAATCTATTACTCACCTAACATTTCGATTGTTGGTAAAACGGGTACACCTTACAACTATGAATTTCATATTCAACGTACAAAAGAAAAACCAGAAAGATTTTGCAAAGGAATTAGCAACTTAACACTAGATAAAAGAGATGCTACCTTACAGAGATGGAGTGACACTCAGGAAAAGCGCGGGGATAAGAGTCAACTAATCGTCATCTATAATGATGAAAATCATGTAAAAGACGATATTATCAATGGATTTGATACTTATGACATTAAGACGGTTCCTTTCAGCCAACGACAAGAAGCACGAAATTTGGAACTCTTTGCATAAGATGTTGCTTAAGAACTTAACCACCAAATAAATTTCAAATGGCACAGACACTCAAAAATTTTGAGTGCCGTGTCTAACCATCACCTACACCGGAACCTCGTCCGATGTAGGTGGACACAGATGCTAAATAGGAGAACGATATGAAATGGAAAGAGTAACCATCAATTTGGGAAGTATACTTTCTGCTGCCTTCATCTTTTACTTCGTTATAAAAAGCGCTGTGAAAAATGGAATTAATGAATCCTTCCTTTTCACTCAAAAACAGAGAAATGAACACGAATGTCGAGAATTAGAAGAAGCCTGCAAAAGCATTGGGGAAGAAGTGCCAGAATATATAAAAGAATACTACGAAAAAAAGAAAAATTAATCACTCAAAGGTGGAACCCACAATGGATATTGTAAACGTAATAGGAGCAGGACTTGCTGGAAGCGAAGCAGCATACCAGCTAGCAAAACGTGGAATCAAAGTTAAACTATATGAAATGAGACCAAACAAAAGCACAGAAGCCCATGAAACAGCGAACTTCGCAGAACTCGTCTGCTCCAACTCACTTCGTGCAGACGGACTCGGTAACGCAGTCGGCGTATTAAAAGAAGAAATGCGGATATTAGAGTCCCTTATCATGAAAGCAGCCGACTTAACGCGTGTCCCAGCAGGTGGTGCACTCGCAGTTGACCGCGTCAACTTTTCACAATACATAACGAACTTTATAAAAAAGCACGACATGATTGAAGTTATCACCGAGGAAATAGTGGAGATTCCCAAAGGACCGACAATCATCGCAACAGGACCTCTAACAAGCCAGGGTCTAAGCGAAGAAATCAAAAAAATAACCGGACAAGATTCATTTTACTTCTATGACGCAGCCGCTCCAATCATCGAAAAAGACTCCATTGACTTAGACAAAGTCTACCTAAAATCCCGCTACGACAAAGGAGAAGCAGCCTACCTCAACTGCCCAATGACAGAGGAAGAGTTTAACAACTGGCACCACGAACTCATCAACGCCGAAGTCGTCCCCCCAAAAGCATTCGAAAAAGAAATCTTCTTCGAAGGTTGCATGCCTATAGAAGTCATGGCAAAAAGAGGCATCAAAACCGTCCTATTCGGACCCATGAAACCAGTCGGCCTAGAAGACCCTAAAACAGAAAAAACCCCTCACGCAGTCGTCCAACTTCGGCAAGATGACGCCGCTGCAACCCTCTACAACATTGTTGGATTCCAAACGCACCTCAAATGGCCAGAACAAAAACGAATCATCCAAATGATACCAGGACTCGAAAACGCGAACATCGTCCGCTACGGCGTCATGCACCGAAACTCATTCATCAACTCACCAACACTTCTCAACCCCACTTACCAATCAAAACTTAGAAACGACCTATTCTTTGCAGGACAATTAACCGGCGTCGAAGGCTATGTCGAATCAGCATCATCTGGCATGGTAGCTGGCATCAACATGGCAAAATTCATCAAACAAGACACCATGATCGAATTCCCAAAAGAAACAGCAACAGGCGCTTTGGCACACTACATCACCCACGCAAGCAAAGATGGATTCCAACCGATGAACGTCAACTTCGGCCTATTTGAGGACATCACTGGCAAAATTAAGAAAAAAGAAAAAAAGCAACTCTACGCCACCCGCGCCATCGAAAAAATTCAAGACTATCAAAATTTCATCGACAAACCAACCCAAAAATTTCCGAAAATCCACGAAGACAAAGACAATATTCTCAACTACAGGCATTAAAATAGCGCTCGTGACCCAAAAACTTTTGGTCACAGCGTCTTAGAACATTCACAAATGCCCAGAACCTCGTCTGGCATTTGTGGAAATAGATTTCTATAAGACAGGAGGTAAATCTTTGGAAATAATAGAAAAATTCCTAGAATATCTCGAATATGAAAAGCGTTACGCAACGCATACCATTACAAATTATGAAAAAGACTTACACGAATGGATGACTTTTTGCAAATTGGAACGTCTTCAATATAATAGCATATCCTATAAAGATGTCCGCCTATATCTAAATTTCTGTTACCAAAAAAAACTGGCACGTCGCTCAGTGAGTCGCAAACTATCCGCAATCAAATCCTTTTACAACTTTTTACTTAATGGCAACTTTGTCAAATCCAATCCCATCACACTCATAAAAAGTCAAAAAGGCGCAACACCTTTACCCAAATTCCTATATGAAGATGAAATGAAGGCGCTTTTTGGCGTCATAGATACAAGTACACCGCTCGGACAACGAAACTATGCACTTCTTGAATTGCTATATGCGACAGGGATGCGTGTTTCAGAATTATGCGATTTAAAATTACATCAACTTAACTTAGAATCAGGAATCGTTTTAGTTCATGGAAAAGGTTCAAAAGACCGATACGTCCCATTAGGAGAATTTGCACTTGAAGCCATTGAAAACTATTTAAGCAAATCTAGGCGAGTGCTGATTCAAAAATCTAACTCACAAACAGACACCGTATTTTTGAATCATTTAGGCTCACCACTTACCGATAGGGGCGTCCGTGATATTCTAACAAGAATCACGAAACAAACAGCAGAGCACATCAAACTAGCCCCCCATATGATCAGACACAGCTTCGCCACACACTTACTTGACAACGGTGCAGACCTGCGCTCAGTCCAAGAACTCTTAGGACATCAAAACCTATCCAGCACTCAAATCTATACACACGTATCTAAAGAAAAACTAAAATCTGTCTATCAAATGGCTCATCCAAGAGCAAAAGGATAAAAGACAATTATAATTCACAGTTGAATATGTACAGTACAGTGTCCTATAGAAATCCATCATCATCAAAAGCCGAAATTTGTAGCGACGGATTGGTTGCGAGCCAACTCTATGAGTGGGTCTTCAACCCAATTTCGTACCATCACGTAAATTTTAAATAAAAATTTCAAAATTTGACGAGGCGACGTCGCCTCGTACTAGAACAGTATGTAAGGAGGAGCCGATAATGACGTTTGGAATTTTTATCAGGTATTGGATAGTTAATTGCGGGTTGGTGTACTAGCGTTTTGGTAATGGATGTCTCGAATTTCCAGAGGTCACTACAAATTATGGATTTTGACACTCGATGTACTTCTAACACACTGGCTGTAAATTGTAACAAAAGACAATTTGATTTGTTTATACATATTTAATAAAAATGTGATATAGTAAAAGTGAAACCGAGCGTGTTAGAATTTTGAAAATCTTTGAAGTATTGGAAAATAAGTCCTGTTGGTGTACTGATTTTCCAATGCGAGAAGTTTGAGAAATTCTGTGAGGTGTAACTGGATATACTTCTAACTTGTAAACAATGAAGCTAGGAGCGTAGCTTCATTGTAATCTTTAAAGACAAGCAAGTTTAGATTAATTCTACTCTAAATTATCTACAGATAAATACAATTCCAGAATAGAATTTGTATAGTAAAGCAAACTTGCTTGCTCTCAGAAAATTTTAAAATAAGGAGGTGATACATGTGATGTTACTGCTATTTTTATCAGCACCAGCAATTTGGTTTTGGCTCGCGGTCGCCTTCGTGGTTCTCGAAATTGAAACATTTGGATTGATTTCAATTTGGTTTGTATTTGGTTCCATTGCTGCGATGATTTCTTCCTTTTTCATCACGTCATTTTTGGCGCAGTTTGTCATTTTTTTGGCAGTTTCAGCGTTGTTTTTGGTGATGACAAGGAATTATGCCGTTAAGAAATTGAAAGGTTTCGATCACAAAACTAACGTAGGCGCTTTAATTGGTGCCCAGTGCGTTGTTTTTACTGAAATTTTACCAAATGGATTTGGAGAAGTTAAAGTAGATGGAAAAATTTGGCGTGCAAAATCTGATTCAGATAGAGAATACAAAATAGGGGATATTGCCAATGTGCAACGAATTGAAGGCGTGACGGTTTATATTGATTAAAAAAATATTGATTAAAAAATAGGAGTGATTGTAATGTTTTATGATTTATCAGATGTTAATTTTGGTTGGGTTTTACCTCTTGTTTTTGCATTTCTGATTTTATGGATAATTGGTGTAAATATTAGAATTGTCTCGCAAGCAAAGGCATATGTTATTGAGCGCCTTGGTAAGTATGTGACAACTTGGGATACAGGATTTCACTGGAAAATCCCGATTATTGATCGCGTTGCAGCAAAAATTAACCTACGTGAGCAAGTATTGGATTTTCAGCCACAAGCTGTTATCACAAAAGATAATGTTAAAATGTCAGTAGATTCAGTCGTATTCTTCCAAATCACGGATCCAAAGCTATTTACCTACGGTATTCAAAATCCATTTGCAGCCATTGAAAACCTAACCGCAACATCACTTAGAAACGTCTTCGGTGAGATGGAACTTGATGAATCACTAACTTCACGAGACTTGATCAACACAAAAATGCGTGCTGTTTTAGACGAAGCAACTGATCCATGGGGAATTAAGGTTAGCCGCGTCGAGCTAAAAAGCATCGTGCCACCACATGACATTCAGCAAGCTATGGAAAAACAAATGCGCGCCGAGCGTGAGCGCCGTGAACGTATCCTTATCGCTGAAGGTGAAAAAGCGTCTGCAGTTCTAACCGCAGAAGGAGCTAAAAAAGCACAAATCCTAGGCGCTGAAGCAGATAAGGAAGCGGCAATTTTAACAGCAGAAGCGGACAAAGAAGCAGCGATTCGCCGTGCAGAAGGTGAGGCGGAAGCCATCTTGAAAGTTCAAGAAGCAACAGCAGAAGGGTTACGCATGTTAAATGCATCAGAGCCAACAAAAGAAGTCTTAACAATTAAATCCTTCGAAGCACTAACCAAAGTGGCCGACGGACAATCCACCAAACTCATCATCCCATCTGAAATCCAAAACGTAGCTGGCCTTGTCGCATCCTTAGCTGAAACAACTGCAATGGTGAAAAATGATTAAAATTTTAATGGCAGAGCCGCATTAACATGCGTCCTGTCTTTTTTGATGCACTAAAAAGTAAACGAGAAATAAAAGACTGTATGTAAAAAAACCAGTAATATTAATTGACTTTTAAAATGACGCTTATTTGTAGATAATTTTTTCATTATCCAGTTTAATACACTCGTTTCCACTTTTACTCTCTACTAGGCAACGAAGTCTGTAACGTACCTAGCGTCCCATCAAGCTAGAAATCATAGAAATTTGTGGTTTTTTTGCCATCATACTTCGCCAACTTTTCCTCATGTACCTTTTTGGTACGCCATGTCGTCGCTTCTTCATATTCATCGGTTTGATCATCCACAAAACAAAAATATCAAATAGTTTATCTTCTTTATTTTATACTAATCCCTGTTTGAAATCGTCGTATATTTGCTGGCTACTTTTTTATCCTACTAGAAGTCCAAAGACGCAGCATACCCAGAAGGGAATATGTAAGTCTGAGACGACAACGTAGGATGAGAAAATAGCCTCAAAGATGCGACGATTTTAGTATTAGACTATTACTGATGCTAGATCATCTATTCCTTTCCTCATACCTGTTTTCCCACACACCACATATATTTGCTTGTGCTGCCGCTTTTCTTTTTCCATAATATTTTTACCTCCAAATCTAATATCTATAGTTTACTTGATTTGGAACTACTTTTATATTCAATCTTTTGTTTCACGCTTACAAATAACACTTCGTAAAACTCAAAAAAATCTATTTTATTTGTAGATTTAGCTTGAAAATTCCAAGATATATGATACAATAAACGTAGAATATTTTCTTGGTACAAGCTATAATTGGTTACAACCTTATGAGGGGTAATCCTGTTTAGTTTAATTAAACTTTGGGATATTGAGGATATAGTCACTTGGAATTCTGTAATAGATACAGAGTTTACGGATACAATCAAGGGGCATATCATGTCTGAGCGTTTCCCAATGACTAACTGTTTTATCAGTAACAGCACAAAGTTTTGCAACATCTGCTTGTGTTAAGTCGTTGTCAATTCGTAAGTTTTTGAATCTTATCCTATAGTCCATTTGAATCACCTGTGAAAATGATACTACAGAATGTACTTTTTTCCCTCGAAACTCTAGTATCGCTAGAGTTTCGGGTCATAATATGGTTAATTAGTATCTTGTTTATTGAAATAAAAACCATCTCCTCCTTGATAGTAAGGCGTTTCAGATGGTTTTCATTTTACAGAAAGATGTTGATTAATTTTGTCATTTTTTAGAAAATGACAAAATTTTCTAAAAAGTCACGATTTTACCACTGAAATTCGTAAGAAATGCCGCATCTAAAGGTGTCATTAACTTCACAACGATGATTAAATACCCAATAATTTTGATCTAAGCGAGTACAGGACACTTTTTTAGTGTGTCGGTAATTTTATCAACAATGTATTTTTTAATTTAATTAACAACCCAATTTCGTACCATCACGTATTAATATGATTGAATTTAGTCAGTTCATAATCGTTTTGTTACTGCTATATTAATCATCATCTCGGTTCTAGCGATAACCTCAACACGTTTGTGTTTAGTTCGCTTTGCGTATTGTTCACTATAAAAAATGATAAACTTTTGATTATGCTTAACTTTTTTCTTTTGCTTACAGATAAGCCTTATCAGTCATCATAATCTCAGTATCATAAACAACTTGGGGGTTGTCTCTAGAAAGGTAGGAAAAAAACGTGAACAAGTCGAACTATGGTATACTCCCAAATTTGTCACAAGCAGCCTCGTATACTTTTCACAAATGCATTTGACTCACCATCAGAACGGAATATTATATTTCATAACCAACATCAATCAACCCAGAATGGCGAAAATTTGACAAAAAAATTAGCCCTTAAACGTTTTGGTGTCAGGGCGTATTTAGATTTATATTTTTAATAAATGTGCTTCGGAATGGATGAGCCAATGATTTTTTCCCTTCGAAACTCTAGCAATGCTAGAATTTACTTGGTATAATATGGTTAATTAGTATAGGTCAATTCTATGCGAAACGTAAGGTCGGGTGTTTGAAATGAAGGATACATATTATTATGAGATGGAAGATCTTGAAAAAATAATTGCTTTAGATAGAGAGGGCAATGTGACTGATATTGGTGTAACAGAATCAGTTGTCATGTTCCAAAAAAAAGTTAGGAAGTACAATTCCAAACTGAAATTGACAGGGAATTTTTTATTAATCTCTGATAGGCAAAGACCATTGGCCGATGAACTAGCCAAATTTCTAACCGATAAAACTGGTGCCAATGTGTTAGGTGTTTTAAGTCAAGTTGAAGAACTAAAGAATATTGAACTGACGGTTGATTATTTGATTGTAGTTGGACTGCCATTTGAGGACATGTGCGGTGAAATGATCGAAGCATTAAGATTTAAGCATAAATTCTTGCGCACTGTCATTTTTGCTACCTTATCCCTTGCAGTTAAGCTATATGTCCAAACTTTCCAAATTCATTGGAAATACGATAAAAAGCAATCGCTTGAAGAATTTGTCTTTATACTAAAACTCTTAGAGGATAACTGTGACAATGATTTTCTGGATGAAAATTATTATGAAAATTTGGCTGAAAAATTCAAACTATAAAAAAATCTTTTCAGAGGGCAGAGCCGCATCTATACTAACTGATAAATAATTGCTGTTTTGAAAGTCAATTAGTATACATGCGTCCTGTCTTTTTTTATTATCTATATCTTCGCGTTGATATTTTTACGAGCGGAGAGTAGGGGGAACTTTATACTCCTACTCGATTTGGACGTAGCGCTTAGAGAGCGCTAACGCCTTTTGTGAAGTTTTTAGTTTATAGAAGGAATTGCTGGATTTTTGTGTAAAGATGTACTATAATTAAGGATAAATACTTAGTGTGGAATCAAAGTTGAGACGAATATGCTAGGCTTTCGCCAATTCTTGGAGTTTTCATCTTTTAGCCGAAGATTAGTAAAATGGAAATGAGAGAATTAAGAAAGACTGTGAGTCAAAGCTAAATAAGGAGATTTTGAAATGAAACAGACGATGGCGTTTATTCCGACTTTAAAAGAGGTACCAGGGGATGCACAGATTGTATCGCATCAGTTGTTGCTACGGGCAGGACTTGTGAGGCAGGTTGCGGCTGGAATTTATACGTATTTACCGCTTGCAAAGCGTGTTTTGGATAAAATTGAGGGGATTGTTCGCGAGGAATTAACGGCGATTGATTCTAGTGAAATATTTATGCCAGTGCTTCATCCTAAGGAGTTGTGGGATCAAAGTGGGCGTTGGGATGTTTATGGATCTGAGTTAATGCGTATGAAGGATCGTCATGATCGTGATTTTGCGTTAGGGCCTACTCATGAAGAGGTTGTGACAACCGTTGTTAAGGAGTATCTGAATTCGTATAAGAAGTTACCACTTAATGTATTTCAAATTCAGACGAAATTTCGTGATGAGGCGCGTCCTCGTTTTGGCCTGATGCGTGGACGTGAATTTATTATGAAAGATGCATATAGTTTCCATGCGAGCGATGCGTGTTTGGATGCGGCTTATGATGATTTTGTTCAGGCGTATAAAAATATTTTTACGCGCTGTGGTCTTGATTTTAGGATGGTTGAAGCCGATAATGGACAAATTGGTGGGACTGGTTCCGCTGAATTTATGGCGCTTGCAGATGTCGGTGAAGATACGATTGTCTATGATTGCGAAGGGTCATTTGCCGCTAATATTGAAGTAGCTGATTTGAAAGAAGGGGATGTTGCGCCTGATGGGACGGGTGTTATTAAGCATGCCAAAGGGATTGAACTTGGACATGTGTTTAAGTTAGGAACTAAATATTCCGAAGCGATGGGTGGCAATTTCTTAGATGAAAATGGTAAGCAAAAGCCTTATATTATGGGATGTTATGGCATTGGAATTAGTCGTATCATTATGGCAGCAATTGAGCAAAATAATGACGATTTTGGTATTGTATGGTGTAAAAACATAGCGCCGTTTGATGTTCACGTTGTACCTGTTGACACTAAGAATGAAGCGCAGTTTGCTGCGGCAAACAAAATTTATGAGCAATTAAAAGTTTTAGGATTTGATGTATTACTTGATGATAGAGACGAGCGTGCAGGTGTTAAATTCAAAGATTCTGACTTGATTGGCATTCCAATTCGAGTAACAATTGGAAAAGGAATTGTTGATGGAAATGTTGAGTTTAAAAATCGCCAGACACGTGAGTCACAAGAGGTAAGTTTGTCTGACTTAGAATCGCTTATTCAAGCACAATATGCTGTTTTGCGTTAAAAGACTGCGCCAATAATTAGGTAATTATAGTGTTATTTAATAATAAAATGCGATAGTGCAATTTCGTGTTGATGAGCGCTCCTTATCCCCATATTGGCACATACGGAAGTATGTAACAAATAATAATCAACAC
>JGI990J12352_1000235_pt1 | contig 13090 bp, 12 predicted proteins | sample Intmic4MA4BA4MSA_FD_12352 | JGI IMG/M metagenome (IMG submission 12352) | reverse complement strand
TAAGTCGTCGTTTGGGGTTGTGAGGATTTTTTCTAAAATCGCCTGAGCGCCATCAAGTTGCGTTAGGGCGCCTCCCGTGCCAATCAGATACTTTACTTGCGTTAAATCTTTACCTTGCACTAGCGTCTTGCGCCCTGTTGGTCCGTAAACGTGACGGATTTTGCCAACATGACGGTTAACTGCCTGCATTACAGCCTCTTCAGTTAATCTTAACACAAACTTTTTTGCTTGGGGAGTTTTTGGAATAAATTGGTAATCCGCCAGTTGCGACTCAACGTTAAAACCCGCTTTTGCCAACTGCTCTGCGCCGATTAGCTTGGCAACGTTGGTGGCGTTAACATAAACACCTAAATCGCCTTCAACTGTTCTTTTTGCCATCGCTTCGGGGCTAATTTGCAGCTGATTTAACTTTTCGCAACCTGCTGTTACCGAATGCACATCGGTTGTCGCCCCACCAACATCAAGGACCAAAACATCGCCTAACTGTTTTTGAATTAATTTTGAAGCTTCCATAACCGCGCCTGGCGTTGGCATAATTGCCTCAGTTACCATTTCAAAGACCGCTTCCATTCCCGGCGCATGGATGATATTTTTTTCAAACACCTCTTGAATCACGCGTCGAGCTGGCTCAACATTAAGCTCGTCAATTCTTGGAAAAACGTTATCAACCACATAGAGCGGATAGTCTTTTAAAATCAGGGCGATTTCTGCTTGATTTTCAACATTACCAGCATAAATTATCGGAATTTTTTGACCAAGCTGGGCAAGTTGTTTGGCATTAGCAAGCGCCGTTTCACGCTCACCATAATCGACGCCACCAGCGAGTAAAATGATATTTGGCGCTAAATCGCCGAGCTTTTTCAAATCAGTTGTTCGCAAACGACCAGCGGTAACTTGGTACACAATTGCCCCGGCACCAAGCGCTGCTTCTTTGGCTGCTCTGACGGTCATATCAAAAACTAGACCGTGAACACTCATGCGCAGCCCGCCGGCTGCACTTGAAGTGGCAAACATTTCACGGTATTTCAGCTGGCAAATTTTAAGCTTTGTCTGCAAATTGGCAATTGCCCCAGTTAAGCCAATGCGCACATCACCAGCTAAAACTGATGTTGGTGCTTGCCCTTGCCCTAAAAAGCGTGGATTATTTGTTTTGATGCCATCAAAGGCATTAACAACCGTCGTTGTCGAACCAATTTCAGCAACTAAAACATCAATTTGCACGATTTTGGCGCCTTTTTTCAACAAGTGCCGTGGCGACATGAATCCCTTTCGTTCCGCGTCCGAAACCGGCATCCATGCCATTTTTAACGGCGAGTTCTGGGACAACTTGCGTCCCACCGGCAATTAGGGTCAATTGCTTGCGAACGCCTTTTTCAACAGCTAAATCGTGAATTTGCTTCATATTTTTATAATGAATATCATCATGACTAATAATCGTTGACGCTAAAATTGCATCGGCATTTAGCTCAATCGCCGCATCAACAAGTTTTTCAACGGCGACACTCGTTCCTAAATAATGAACTTTAATGCCATACTTTTCAATGCCGCCATGCTTAATGTCGATAATCTCCCGAAGCCCAACCGAATGCTCGTCCTCGCCAACGGTTGCGCACACAATTAACATCGGCTGCCCCTCAATATCGGTCCGAATTTCATCTTCTGATAAAATCACCGGCTCTGGTGGGATCACTAGTGTTTTTTTATTAATCGCAAACGGAACCCGCCCCTTCAACTCAATCCTTGTGCCTTCAGCTGTTTGTAAAATCTCTTTATTAATGACCACGGCATCTTCTAAATTCATCTGCTTAGCAATTTCTAGCGCAGCCACCTCAGCTACTCGGTGTGATTCGGGAATCATCATGGTCAACAAAACAATTCCATCGCCAAGCCACTCTGCTTCGGGAGTAATTTGCTCATGCTCGCGAAATTCTGCCGTCTGCTTCATTCGCACGTGCACATTATCAACCGCATCAAGCTCATCAACATAAACAATTTTATCCGCAACTTCAAGCGTCGAACCGCCAATTAATGAAGCAGGATCCAAAATTGCCGTCTTGTCATATTGCGCCACATTGTTATAACCATAATGCGCGCTAACCGGGGCAAAATAATCCGCATCCCGTTTAAACACCGTATCCGCGCTAACACCTCCGGCCATTTGGCGAGTAATGCCATCACCATTTTGCTGTGGATACTCGCCTGAATCGACAAAAAAACCTTGCTCAACGGCACTAAAATAACCACCAACTTCAAGAATTTCTTCCATAAACAAAACTGCCCGCTCTTTAATTTCTCTGGCCTTTTCGCGAAGCGGTCCGTCCTTTTTTANCTCAACCATTTCCATTAGACCATCTAAACCTTGAAAGACTTGCTTGGCAGTATCAACAGCTTCAACGTTGTAAATATGCCACGGCACGTTGCGTCCTTCGTCGGGGGTAATTGTTGACTGGATGTCAGCGCTGGTCAGTTTGGAAATTAGGAGGTTTAGCGTGTGCGTTACTGTTGCTTCTCTGGTTGAGGCTTCCATGTATTTGGTGTTTTGCTGCGCGCGCATTCTATATTCGCTAAAAAAGTCACGAAGCGCGACCGCGTAAGGCAAGTCGAGGTAAACTGACGGGGCTGGCGGGGCGGTTGGCGGAACGGTTGATAAGCAGATGTTAGCTTTTTTCATGCCAACTTTGTAGGAGAAGGCAGCGTTAATTGCGTGTTGCACCATTAATTCTGGCATCACTTTCCAAGCTTGTCTAGCGGTTGCGTTAGCGTTGTGAGCGCCGTCAATTTGTGCCATCCCGGTTGTTGCCATAATTGTTTTTGCTTCGGTAGCATCAACAAATGAGCGAATCATGTTGATGTTGCGATATAACACGTTATACTGCGGATCTTGATGCGCCCCGTTGACACCTTCTTCAGCAAACATCACCGCAATTTCAGGACCAGCAACGCCTGAAATATAGCTATGATAATTAATCGGGCGACCAACTTCATCTTCGATTAAATCAAGCGCCTTCCGTTGCGCTCTTACTTGCTTTCGCGTAATGGGGATGCCACCGGTTCCTTGCGGTGTGCCTTCGATTAAGCCTTCAAAATGCGATTGGCCTGCTGTTCTGATAACCATAATATGATCGGCTCCGTGCCAAGCTGCCATGCGCATTCGCCGGATATCATCTTCAAAGCGTCCCGAAGCAATTTCGGTAGTAATCGTTGATGTTCCTTGCGGATCGATTAAGTCAAAGTATTTTGCCGATGGTAAGGCGTGGGCATTCTCTAAAGAAGTCGACATATCTTTGTAGTCGAATTCATGAAGCTTTTGCTTTGGCACTGGTTGGCGCCACACCCATGCTTTGCGACGCGGGCGGTAAGCTGCTAAGTCGGTTAAAATTTCATGAATATTGATTTTTTCTTCTGGATTTAATTTTTTCATTACGCATGCGCCTCCTTAAATAAATTAACAACCGTATCCCAGTGTTGCTGATTACAAAGTGCCAGACCAGCCTCGCGAATGGTCAATCCTTTGGCAAGGGATAGTTTGTAAACAACATTACCAGCCCCTTTACCCATCAAACTACGCGCCATCACCTCGTCAACAATCGTCATGGCTTCCGTTGAAGAAAATCCCATGCGAAGCAATACTGATCGCTCAATTGATGGTGATGTATTTTCATAACCAAGTTTTAGCAAAGGCTCAACAATTTGCTCGCCGAGTTCCCAAAAACGCGTTTTTAATTCCTCGTCAGATAAATCCGTTAGATGCGTTCGCCGCTCCAGGTAATTATCCGCTCGTTTACTTGTATTCATAGATTTTTTCACTCCTTATTTTTGGCGCTTTGTTGGTGCTTTAAGGCCAGTTTTGCAAATAGCTTTTCGGTTAAGTTAGGTTATAACTTACCAAGCGATTTCACAATAGCTTTAACCTCATCAACCCCAAGCCTGGTTTCTAAAGCTAAGTATAAATAGTCGGCTTCTGATAAGGCTTTGGTCGCTGATTTAAGCGCATTCTTGATTAGCGACAATCGCAATTTTGCGAGGTCCAAATCAACAACATCAATTAGCGATGGGTCTTTTGGTAAGATAATATTTTGACCAGGAATTTCCTCGCGCGGATTACCAAATTTAATCGCAATCTGGTTTTCCTTAGCAAAAGCGAGTTGCGGTTGGCTCATTTTCCCCGCGCCAGTGTATTCGGTTTCTTGAACTAAAATAATCTCATCTTCACGCAACTGCCGCGCAATGGCAAAAGCTGCCGCGAGTGAGGTATTACCAGCCGGCCCTTTTTCAAGTCCTTCTAGCCTTGCTAAGGCTTCGGTAATGTAAAAGACTTCTCCTTGACTAACAGTTACATATCGGTCCAGATAGCGTAGTGGTCTCGCAGCTGAGCGGGGAACGTCCGAGCGGTCAGGCGCTGTTGTAAAAGGTACGCCAAAGCCGGTATGGCCAGTTGTAAATGATTTTTTGTTAAAATCCTGGTCTGACGCCATATGCAGGCCGGCAAGGTTGACACTCGCTGCNATTATTTGGATTTCGTCGCGAACACCAGCTTTTTCTAAGCCNCGAGCGGTNCCTGTTAAGTTCCCACCGCCAGCATTTGTGCAAACGANAGCGCTTGGCANTTGTGAAATTTCGTTTTTAAATTGCCCAGCGATTTCAAATCCAAGCGTTTCAACGCCAGCAATGCCATAAGGCGAGTATAAGGAAGCGTTAAAGTAGCCGGTTTCTTCTAGAAGCAACAAGAATTTATAAAATAGTTCCGGGCCAACGCTTAATTGGACGACTTCAGCACCAAGCGCTTCACATTTGCGCGCTTTTTCGATAATTTCCGGTTGCCCAACGCCATTTGAGTCGTAACATTCTTGCACAATAATGCAGGCTAGTCCATACTTGGCTGCTTGTGAAGCTACCGCGGCGCCATAATTACCGCTGGTTGCCGCAATTACCCCTTGATAGCCTAACTTTTTCGCATGATGAATCGCAATTGAAGCCCGCCTGTCTTTAAAACTTCCTGAAGCATTCGCAGCCTCGTCTTTAACAAAAATCCGCGCTCCGTGACCAGCAGGAGCCGATTGCCTGGCAAGCTTGGTTAAATTTTTTAGCTCAATAATTGGCGTCTTCCCGACTCCGACCGAATTTTGAATTTTTTGCATCTCGTCCATTGAGTAGCTAGTTTCCTGCATCATCTGTTCATAATCAAAAGCGATTTCACTTTTTTCGAATTTGCGATAATCAATCCCGACTGACGATTGCATAATCGCTTCACGCCTTGCCATTACCGCTTCATAACTATTATCCATTATCGCTCACCTCCATTAAGTAATTTGGCAAGTTCTTGATTAACGGTTAATAACTCTGGAACAAACTCGCCGAAGCTATGGCGATAAACCGGATTCACTGCTTGTAAAATTCCAACTTCTGTGCGCCCAGTAACCGTTTTAACCGAAGCGACTTCGCCGAGCTTGGCATCAGCGAGTAACGCCCCCTTTACCCACATTTCAAGCGGAACTTGCTTGGTATCCGCTGGCACTTGTGGCGCGCGTTGATTACTTGCTAAGGTTTGTCCGTGAATTAATACCCAATCTCCTGCTTTAGGCATGCTCATCACCTACTTTGCTTTCAATGCGCTGGCGCATATCGCCCATAATTGCCCGCGGAACCGGCAAGTCGAGCATCGTTTTTAAACCAGGGCTGGCGTTAATAACTTGAGGAATCATGTTAACACACATCGCAATTGTCCCAATCCCACCGTCAATTTCGGGAGTGTTAGCCAAATTAACCGGTGGCGTTCCTTTAATTGTTACATAATCACCAGTCTGAACGCCGACTTGCTCTGGTTCAATTTGTTGCGGATGCTCCATGATGATTTTTTCCTTACCATCAACGAGTCCATAACCATTCATCACCACGCCGGCAACTTGGCCAGCTAATGCTTGACCGTGAGGCGCTCGCCTGTTAACATCCGTCACAATGGCTTCCATCGTTTGGCGAACAACAGCATCTTTAGAATTTTTCGGATTTAGCGGTTTTTGCAACTGCCAACCAATCGCATCAGCAATCATCATAATCGATTCTGGAAAACCGACATGGCCGGCAACCGTATCATCAGCAATACCTTGATTAAAAGCCGCAGGCTCCATGCCAACGCCTTGTTCTTCCATCACTGCCTTACCAAATGGTGAGAGTGAGTTTACTCGTCTAGCTTTAATTTGCTCAACATCCATGCAACAGCCCGTCATCATGACAACTAGTAAATCCATCATTAGTCCAGGATTAATGCCAGTTCCTAAAATAGAAACGCCATTCGCCTTGGCAAGTCGGTCAAGTTTTGTTGCAAGCTCAGGGTTTTGGGCTGCGGGGTAAGCCATTTCCTCAGCGCTAGTAATCACGTTCATTTTGTTGTTGATAATTAGTTCCATTTTTTCCATGGCGTTTTTGGTAAATGAGTCGGTGCAGAGTAAGACGATATCAGCGCGTTTTTCGGTAATGTAGTCTTTAGCGCTTTTAACAATTATGTTCGTTTTGGCGCTGGCATCAACGCCTAAAACTTCGTGTAGTGGTTTGCCAATTTTTTCGCCGATATCAATGCCGCCGACAATGTCAACACCGGTTTTGGTCAGGAGCATGCGGGCCATGCCGCACCCCATTGCCCCGAGCCCCCAAATAATTACTTTTACGTTTTCCATTCTTTTCACCAACTTTAAATTTTTTCGCTTCTTGTTATTTTTCGCCTCTGACAAGTGGCATCGACATACAGCGAGGTCCACCACGACCACGTGAGAGTTCGCTACAAGCAATTACATGAAGCTTAATTCCGTGTTTTTCTAGTAAAGCATTGGTTACGTTATTACGACCATAAACGACAACTTCACCAGGTCGAAGGCAAAGCGTATTTGAAGCATCATTCCATTGTTCACGTTGCGCAATTACTCGGTCACCGCCACCGCACGGAATTAGTGTTACTGGGCGTTTTAGGTATCTTTGTAAAATTGTTTCTAAAGAACCAGCTTCCTCGGTAATTTTTAGTTCTTGGTTTTCACCTTTAGTTAACGCAAACACTGTTAGCGTTTCTTGAATTTGTGAATGGACTGTGAATTTATCCTCATCAATTTGCGTAAATACGGTGTCAAGGTGCATATACGCCCGAATTTTCGGAATATCAAAGGCTAAAATAACTTCGACTTCATGATCATCAACTTCGAAAAATAACTGGTGAGCCAGCTTTTCGATTGCTTCGGCTTGCGTTCGTTGGGAAATGCCAATCGCGAGCGTTTTCTCGTTTAAGACTAAAATATCGCCGCCTTCGATGCTAAAATCAAAACCGCGCTGATACACATTTTTAACTTGCTGATACTCAGGATGGTATTTAAAAATATAGTCAGCATAAATGACTTCGCGATTTCGAACTACCGAATGCATCTTGTTAATACTTACCGCATTACCAATTGAAGCAAACGGATCCCTTGTAAAATAAAGATTTGGCATCGGATTTGCAACAAATGGATAATTATTTGGCACTAAACTTGCTAAGCGTTTAACTTCACTTTTTGGCAGCTCATTATATAAAATTCCGGCCATTGTTTTTCGAATTAAGGCTTCGCATTCTGAAATCGCATCTAAAAATTGGTAAACTACCGTTTGCAAATGCGGGTCAAAAATGCTTGCCTCATCAATAAACTGGCGAATAAACTGTTGCCGAATTTTCGGGTCGGCCATGACTTGGGCTGCGAGTTCATGAAGATAAACCACTTCAACCCCATTATCGGTTAACGTCTTGGCAAAAATATCGTGTTCTTCTTGGGCTTTTTTTAAATAAGGAATGTCATCAAACAAAAAACTTTCTAAAAACTCGGGGGCAATATTTTCAAGTTCACGTCCTGGCCTGTGTAGTAATACTTTTTTTAAGGGGGCAATTTCACTTTTAACATTAATTCTCATCATCAATCTCTCCTTTAATCATTTTGCTTTGCACTTTTTTAACCTTTTGTACAACTAAATAAAACGTGGCAGTTAGCAACCTTAAAATTCAGCTGCGCAGCGCTAATTGCCTTTTCGATGTAGCTTTCAAATTCTTTCCGGCGATTACTAGCAATCGCTAGCATCTCACCTGGGATTGAATAAATGTAATTTAGCAGCATATCGGGATGATTAATTACTAACTCATCAACATAATGCGCAGATGTGACCGTGTCAAACTGCTCTGTTAATAACAAATTAGCTTGCTCATCGCCGAAGTTTTGGAGTTGCTTAGCTTTGCCTAAGTGAAGCTTTTTATCATATTTGCTAAGCAATTCCTCAAGCTCCTTCAGATGCTCGGCGGTAATTGTTGAGCAGTAAAAACGTCCGCCTTTTTTTAGAATGCGCTTAATCTGCGCTAAAATTTCCCGAGCATTTTTGGAGAAGAATAACACATGATTAGCAATTACCACATCAAAACTTTCATCATCAAAGGTCAGCACGTCAAAGGGCATCACTTCAAATTCAAAGTGCGCAAAATCCTTACCTAAATTTTGCTTTGCACCACTTAGCAAATCGTAGGTTACTTCTGTTAATGTTGCTTGTAGCGCTGGTGGTACGTGTTGTTTATTTTTATACCATAAAGAACCTTCACCACAACCAATTTCTAAAACGCGGGCGCTTGCTGGCAAATCCAGTTGCGCAAAAACCCATTCGTACCAATTTTTGTTTGGATTTAGCTGTTCAACAAACTCAATTTCGGCCATTAAGCTCGACCGGTCAATTAGCCGTTGTCGCAAAATTGTGTCTTCTTTAGCAACCTGAACAAAATCAGTAATTTCACTCCAATCTACGACGCATTCATCAACGACACTCGTTTTGGTTTCTTCAATAAAGGCAATCGCATTTTTAATATGATACAGCTTGTTTCTTAAAATTTGTTTTTGAAGCTCAAGGATTTTAACCACATGGTCTTTTTCAAAACCACCAGCTTCAACATTCATCACCTCTTCAAGCGATAATCCTAAATATTTTAGTGCCAAAATTCGCTGTAATTTAGAAAAATCTTTCTCTGTGTATAAGCGATGTCCTGAAACGCTATATGCAGACGGTGCCAATAAGCCAATGCTATCATAATATCTAATCGTTCTAATACTAACATTAGCCATTTTGGCAAGTTCACCAGTTTTATACATTTTGCGTCTTCCTCCCTTTAAAAAGCTACTAGCTACCCCTTTTTTAACATCAAGATGACCCTAGCAACTAGCATTTCGCATCGGCGTTTTCTTCATCTTTAGTCGAACTTGTTCCCGGTATTCGCTTACAGTAACTATTATAACACATTACGTAACGTTGTGTGGAACATTTTTTTGCTTTTTTCTCAATTTTTTGTTTTTTTTGGCAGATTTTTTCGCATTTGCCTTGCAATTTTCACAAGTAAAAGCACGATGTTTGTTATTTCATCGTGCTTTTTCGCGATTTAACTTTTATTTTTCCTCAAATGGTTCAATTGAGGCGACCATGATGGCAAGTTCCCTTGAAGTGAAATCACGCGATACGGCAGATTTTCGACCATCAAGCGTTTGCACGATAGTAACATCATCGTTATAAGCGTAAACGAAAGTCTCGCCACTTACTAACACAATCCCGCCATTTTGAATTTGAATATTCATTAACGGTTCACTACTTCTAGTTTCTTGAATCAACGTGGCAACTCTGGTATCATCACCAAGCGAGATAATTTTTCGTTGACCATCTTCAAGATTAAAAATCTCATCAGCAATCACTTCCATCCCAAAGACATTATTTGGATAACCAAAAGTCAGCTCCTCAATTTCATTATCCCCCATTACGTCAAGCGCCAGTTCCATGATCGCATCAATGTCAAATTCAGCATCTAAAAATTCATGATTTAACTTAAACTCAGCAAACTCCATCGTCACACGCGCAACGCCCGCATTATCGCGAACTTCAACTAAAGTTGGCGTTAAAAGTTTACGATCAAAATGCATAATTTGCTCAACCAATTCATCGTTAGTATGCATGTAAGCCGTTGGGATTGTAAAAACATAAGCTGTTTCTGTTGATTCAAAAACGATTGTTTCTCCATCAGCATTTAAAATATCAGCAAGTAATGATTGGTATAAGTAAACGTGTGAACCAGTCCACGGCCAGTCACTTTGAAGTTTAAACATTTTATTAAGATCTGGCGTTAAAATATAAACATCGCCATCTTTTCTAACAATTAACTGCTCATCACCGGCTTCATTTTTGAGGGAAATTTTTATCCGCTCCTCGCCGTCAAACGCCACCGTAATGTCGTAAATATATTTTTGGTCATCAACGTTAATTGCTAAAGAACCACTTGCTAAATATGATTCTAATGTTTCTAAATCACTGATTAGTTGATCAACAACATCATCTTTTGACATTTCGCGACAAGCACTTAAATTAAAAGCGATTGCAACGATGGTAACTAGTAATCCTAGAATTCCGATAAACTTTTTTTTCATAACTATTCCACCCCAATTATTATTATTGATATTCTAATGTTATGAGATGGCTATGCGATATATTCACAAGTGTGACTAATTTTTTTAATTTTATCGGCGAAATCTTTAATTACTTTTGGCTTTCGGTGGTAATCACTTGGGTGATTGGCGGTCTGAGCGCTTAGTTACTATTAGTGGCTAGGACGACTACAAAAGCAACGACATAATTTTTTGAATGGCTTAAGGTAAGCATCATTTTACCAGTTGTCTTCACAGTCGCTTCATCTAAATAAGGAGCGCCATTCTGGTCGGTTAAGATTGAGAAGTCTTTAAAGCTTCGCCCTTTACAAAGTTTTGGTGCTGCTTTGTAGATTGCTTCTTTTAGCGCCCAGCGGCCCGCCAAGTACTCAAGTTGGCGATTTTCATGTTTTAGAGTTGTGTAAATTTTTCTTTCTTTTTCGCTTAAAATCTTTCTTGAAAACGCTAATTTGTTTTTAATAGCGCTGATTCGCTTAAGTTCGACAATATCTACACCGATACTTTGCATTTTTTTCACCTCGTGTCGGTTTTTGGCGTACGGTTTTTCTTTATTTTTGATATATTTTAGGTTATAATGTTTTTAAGACTAGAAAAAGTAAGAGAATGGAGAAATTTATCATGCTAGAACTTTTAAAGCAAAAGGATGTTTTGTTAAAGCAGTTGAAGCATTATGTGGAAACTTTCGGGCTGACTCATTCGCATACGGTAAGCAAGAGTCAAGAGTTGGATGCGGTTATTTACGAAATTATTTTACAAAATATCGAAATACAAAGAAGGGTCGGCTAGTTGTTAGCCGACTTTTGTTATTTTTTATCGTGGATTATTCGGTGCTAGTAATAATTCGCCACCGGTAACAGTTCATTGCGGTAATTTTAAGTTTTTGCATGAGGTTATGGTTAGCCACGCCTCCAGCGGCTGCCCCGATGACGGGAACCAGTTGCAGGATTTTTGCTAAATCGAGGTATTCGCGATATTCTATTTGCATTGCTCGCCAGTTCATTTGCGCATTTTGTTGTTGGGCTTGCCAGTTAAGAATTACTGGGAGGATTTTCTTTTTATGTTCATCACCGCAAAATGCTAGTTGAAAAATGTATAGCATAAATAGCCGTTCTGATTTTTCTTCGATGTCAAATCCGTAAAGTTTGGCGCAATCAAATAAAAATTTTACCTTGATAGAGAGTAAGGCTGGCAAGTCGGCGAGGTTAATGAGGACGCCGCCCATGCCAAAGCCGATTCCTTGAGCCATTGCCACTTTGTAGTAGGTTTTATAGGCTCGTTCAACTAAAAAATCGCTTTCTGATAAGGTTGGTTTTTCGGTGACAACGGTTTCGGTAAACATGCTTGACGCCGTTAGGATGGTTTCAACCATATTTTTAACCGCGATTGTGATGAGCGTTTGTGCCTTCTCCGGAACGAGGTTTTGAATTTTTCCTTGAACGTTTTTAGAGAAGTTGTTGACGATACTCGGTTTTTTTTGTAATTGGGCTTGCCAGTTTTCTAATTCTTTTTTTACCGTCTGGTGATATAAGTTATAATCTGACATTAATCGGCCTCCTTTAGCGGCGAGTTTTGGGATTTCCGATTGGCAAGGCATAGGCAGTAAATTCGTTATCGCCGTCAAAATTAAAGACTTCATCGCAGATTTTTTGATCAAAAGCAGCGATGCAACAGCTACCAAGGCCAAGCGCGGTGGCGCTCAGCATTAAATTTTGACCAATGTGCCCAAGGTCAATTAGCATTACGCGGTGAGCTGCTTCGTGATAACGCCATTCTGCTCGGTAAGGCACGCAACTAGCAAAAATAACAACTTGAGCGGTATTTGCCCATTTTTGCCCAGCTAGCATGCTACTTAGTTTTGTTTCATAATCAGCAAACAGTGGTGCCAGGTATTCAACACTTACCTGCAGAGTGCCGACGTTTTGCGTTGGGCTGTAACGATAAATACCAGGTTTTAGATTTTCAACATCTTTGACGATCATGTATAAATCAAACGGATGCCTGGCACCACCGCTTGGAACCGGGCGAAAGGTTGCTACTCCATTACCACGATATTCATGAATCCCGCTAGCGCTCCAAAGTAAAAACGCTAACTGCGCGCTAGTCAGTGCCACATCTTCATAAATTCGGACGCTTCTTCTTGTCGCAAGCAAGTGTAAGTATGATGCATCTTTTACCAACTCGTCAAACGCTTCTAGCTTGACAAAATTACCAGTCGTTACTCTTTCATAGGTCGGCTGGGCAACGCCTTTTTTTTGATCGCTTGCTTCCATAATCCCACCAAAAGCTGGACACTGCATAAATTTTCGGTTTTTCATAATGTTATTCATTTTCAATCAACTCCTCCTAAGCAATACAATCATTATACCATACGAAGGAAAATTAAAATAGTAAAAGATTAGCTTTTTTAACAATTATGTTACATGTTTTTTCATTAATTTGTGATAACCTGCACATAAATGGTAAATATTGCCGAAGAAAAAACGTGCCAACCAGTATGGCAACGTTTTACTCTACTTAATTCAGGCGATTTGTTTCGATAACACCAATTTGCCCATCTTTTCGATGGTAAACCACGCATACCGAATTTAATTCCATATCAAAGTAAACATAAAAATCAT